>Ga0099824_1003540_pt1 | contig 22805 bp, 13 predicted proteins | sample SiratrowhiteBW_FD_76837 | JGI IMG/M metagenome (GOLD analysis project Ga0099824, IMG submission 76837) | Root nodule microbial communities of legume samples collected from California, USA - Siratro white BW | ecosystem: Host-associated > Plants > Roots > Nodule | place: USA: California... | reverse complement strand
GGGGTTTGTTTATCCTTTCTCTAAGACATGCAATGCGGATTGATACTTTAAATGAGACGTGGGACGTTTGTAGCACACATAAAATATCATACAAATAAAATATAAGAGTTTTTAAAATATTATTAGAAGTTATGTTAATATTAAGTTAAGAATGTAAAATTGTTTCGTATCTCAAAATTTAAATTTATTGCTAAAATGTTATTGCAATCTAGAAATTGTATTTTTTACACAATAGTTATTGAAATCACAAATAATCATTACATGAAAGACATAAATTTAAATTTTATTACTGAGATTATTTTGGACATGGTACAATGATGATAATTAATTTAAAATAATACAAATTAATTATTAGGATTTCAAGTGTGAGTTTTTGTTCCATATTGAGTATGAATGAGAAATATATAAGAAAGAAAACTAATAAACTCATTGCATTAAGGTTTCAGGTTGGAGATGGTGTCTTGGTTTCTTATATGAAATGCTCATGACTCATTGGTGTCGAATCTTGTTGACGTTTCCCCTTATAAGAACTCAACAAATGGTGTGTAAACGTGAAATGAACACTTGAATGGTTGAAAAATATTGAATTTGAGGATTCTTTGCACACAAAGTCTTCCTAACAAGGGTTTCAAGTAAATACATCTTGTTGTGATAAAAATAGAGGTACAAGAGGGTCACCACCATTGCTTGAGGGGAAATACCAATGTGGAAGAAAGTCACACTTAAAGGGAAGATTGTTAGAATTTCAAGTGAGTTTGTGTCCCACATTTAGTAAGAATGAAGAAAATGAACAACAAATAAAAAATAAGACCCACAAACTCAAAGGTTAGAGGTGGTATCTTATTTTCTTATTTGTAACGTTCATGGATCATTATGTCAAATCTCCCTGATGTTTCCTCTCACAAAAACCCAACAATAATTATGTGAATTGGATGTATGAGCAATCTTGTGACATATTTTTTGGGTGTGACTAGGTGTGTGACAGTAGGAACAATTTTTCATATAACTTTGTTGTTCCTTAATGTCCATTTTAATCTTTATTCTATTTGACTTTAGTCAACCATTTGAAATTCTCTTCATTTTTGGGTCTGAGCACAAAATTGATCATGCGTAAGTTGGGCAATAGTCTTTGTGTTCTAGTTCTCCGTATAGTTCGTCATAGACCTTAAATACTTGTTTCAAGGTGTAGATAAGAGTAAAGTACATCCCAAAATTGTGGTACACGTATTTGCATGCAAAAAGAACATGAAGGTAAGCATTCCATAAGTGTTTGCCTTTATTTTTACATCTTCCTATGTTGATGAAGTATTTATTGCAATAGTGTAGATTTCTATGACCAAGGAGGAAATTGGAATATTCCTTACCTTCTTAAGTACAAATTTGATTGACTCCACTAGACAATATTCAAGTAGAAACATGATATGTTGATTTACAATATATATATATCAATGTCAATACCCAATTTCGTTCGGATAAAATATGAAAAAAAATTTACTATTTGCACCATTTATATCATATTGGGCTTTGGTCCAAATTTCTATTTTCATCATTTTCATTTGGATAAAGCCCATTCATTATTATTTTTATATATACTTTCTACTTTTTAATGTTCACATCCTACTTTCTTTTATGGGTTGATCCAATTCGTAATTCTTACCTCCTCACACGTAATGTTTTTTTTTTTTGTTCATTTTCTTTGCTTTGTCAATTTTAAAAAGAAAAACATAATTTTAATAATAAAAAAAAATACATCTAATGATTGGTTTTAACCAATTCGTTGAAACGCAATGGAGCCTTGATTACACGGCTAGTTTCATAAACCAATCGTCAAAAAGCATATTAGCATTGGAATGGCCAAGTGATCATATATAAAAGAAAACTGAAGATACATACATGATGAAAAAAAGAGTTCTTGGTACAGTCAAATACAAAGAAAAACAAAAATTGAGAGACATCACAGAAAACACACATACACATCAGAGAGTCCATACACCACGATCTAGAATTAAAAGAGAAGAAGAGCAAGAAATTGAAAGTGCCGAAGCAACAAGAAAAGAAAGATTTAGAATAACGCAATCTCATACACATACTGTTTACACATCAAAATTAAAAGAAACAACTGGAAGAAGAAAAGAAAGAACAAAAGAGGATTAAAATTCAGAAACAGAGACCAATATTTTTTCAGAAACATTGAAGCTTCAAGAGGTATTTAATTTTAATTGGTTTGATGCTTCCACTGAATATTCACCTAATTCATCAATAACATTTGATTTCTTTTGATGAATCTGTATAAGCAAGAACATTAGAATTCAATTAATTTCAATCTTCTCGAAACAATGCAATTAACCATGTATAGGCATATAGATTATACCTTTTGCGGAAATGGCTGCCTCTAGCACGATTCCAAGTTCCTTATTTATCTTTGTTAATATTTCATTATTCCAAGTTCCTTATTTATCTTTGTTAATATTTCATAGATAATGTCTTGTACAAATGAAATTAAATAAAGTCAGTGAGAAAAAAGAAGATTGAATTAAACAAAAAGAGGAAGAGAAACAAATCTGTTGTCTTTATTTTGCCAACTTTCATTCTCTGTCGTGAGTAGTATTTCAACACCACCATGTCAACCACCACCCTGTATTAGTAAATAGAAACTAAAATCGAAAACAGAAGCAAAAAAGAAACAAAAGAAAAGAAGAAGAGATAGCAAAAAGAAAAAGGAAGGATCGCCACCGTCAAGGCGCAACAGTTTTCTTACATATCAAATCTTCAAACACCTTCCATCTCAAAAAATCACCGCCACTAGTTTCAATCTCGCCACCATTGTTACTTCCATATCTCGTCACCTCATCACTACTGAGGTAAGATGCAAAATACTACCATCTTGTCGTAACTTGCCTTCTATTTCCATTTGTTGTAGGCCAAACGTCTTTGATTCTATTCGTCTCGCCATCGTCGAAGCTGCTAGTCATCTCTCCACACCCTTGCATTATGTCGTGACCTTTGCCCTCGTTGCGTGTCATCGTCCAATAAGTGTTTTCGTGCTCGGTATTGTACATACTTCATTGTTCAATGCCGCTTTGTTCTTTTCCTAACCCTAGTTTCATTTAGGTAGTATACGTTGAAAGAAATGCATTTTGAATGAAAAGGGATGAATGGCAAGTTGGTTGTGGGGTGGGCCCAAATGGTTTGGCAGAGAATTGATTAAATATGGAAAGCAAGATTTGGGTAATTAAAAAGGGTAAAACATGAAGGAGTTGTTAGAGTTTGCAATGCTTCAAAGACTTCTTCTTCCTGCACCTCCAAGCCTTCTTGAGACCCCCAAAAAAATTTAAAAATTCCAAAGTTACCCTTTGTGCAATGACTGATTTAGCCTTGAGGTTTTTGAAGTAATAGAATAGTGGAATGGAGGTGGAGGGGTTGTGCAGAAATGTCAAGGGTGAAGGTGATGATGAGGTGTAATGCGTGATTGGTGGCGTTCTACGGTGGTAGGCGTTGTTAGCAGCGGCGGATGACTGCAAGTGCGGTGGCACGACAGAGCAGTAGTGGCGCAACGTCATGCGAGATAAGTTGGGGTGGGATCGGATTGAGTTACGGAACAAGGTGTTCTGCAATATATTTTTTTGGGGTGTGACATTGTTGCGGAATAGGGTGTTCCATAACTCATTATGGTATTGATTATGCTATTGCGGAACAGGATGTTCCGCAACACAGTTTTTGAGTTATGGAACAAGATGTTCCGCAATGAAGTTTTTGAGTTATGGAACCACCTGTTCCGCAACACAGTTTATAAGTTATAGAACCACCTGTTCCGCAACATAGTTTATGAGTTATGGAACCACCTGTTCTACAACACAGTTTTTGAATTTTTGAATTTAATAATGCCAATTATTGTTGCAGTTGACCATGAAGGAATATGTTGTGACAAAAATGAGTGATGAAATGGATAAAATTTCAAGTATGGAAGGATTAGAATTGGTTAACTATGATGGTGGTGATTTGGCTAATCATTTCACGACTGATGAGATAATTTTATTTGATGGTGTTATATGTAAGCCAGACAACCAACTCCCCATGCATAATCTCTACACATATGAAGATCTCTAAAGAATGAAGATATGAAACATTTATGGAAGTGACACTCTTGTTAGCAAAAATCATGCATCCAACTAGATGCAATAAATAAGCTCTAGCAACATGCTCCCATAAATGATCCTCACAACACTGCTCATAAACATCTCTCAACCAGCTCAGACGAACATGTTGGCATTTTAAATGTCTCATTTCAGTTTTTCCATTGGAAGATTCAACTCCCAATAACTCAACAAGTAGATCAGCAACTTCACCAAATGACACATTAAGTGAGAAATTGACCAATAATAGGGATGTGTAGTAGGCAGGACACATCATCTAATGATATTGTCATCTCGCCAAAAGGCAAATGAAAGGTGTTTTTATCCCTTTGCCACCGCTCGACAAATGCAGAGAGCAAACCTTTATCAATCACTTCATAGCTAATGTTGCACAACGGCAACAATCCACTATTAGTTATAAGTGCCTCAACTTGAGCACAGGGCAATCCAATCCTACTCATTTTTCTCCCATGGGAGACCATTTTCAGATCTCCTCGATCCTAAACCATAACATTCATATTTTCAGATAATAAGATGACAAAACTAAATAACATTTATAGGTCTCAATATGATATACTTACCTCAGCCACAGATTATAAGCAACATGGTCACAATAAGATAGTAATAGAGAACATCAATAGGTCCTCTAGGGAATGCATCAACTTCACCAACATCAGGCACAACATCATCACCTCCTCCCCTTTCATATCTCCTTCAAACAGATGTTGTGGCCTCTCTCTACGACCTCCCTAAGAACTTGTCCCCCTAGTTCTAGCAATGAATCTGTGAACAACAAAAAAATCAAACTACAAATTTCAAAAAGATAAAAAAAAAAACTAATTTTCATAGAAAATGAGTTGCAGAACGCCATGTTCCGCAACTCATTTCGCAGGAAAAATGAGTTGCGGAACACCTTGTTCCACAACTCATTTTGTACGTCACCCCCAAATCGCAAACCCCTAAAAATCTCCCCAAATACTTTACAAATCCAAAAATGCATCATATGTACCTCAAATAATCCTCAAATGCATTGTTTTTGAAGGTTTATGGAATGAAAATGGCCACAAAAGTGGAACCACAGAACGAGACTCGAGCTTGGAGGTGCAGTTGCACAGCAAAAATGGAGGCAACGTTGTAGATGAGGAGATATGTGGGTTTTAAAGGTGAAGGGCATTTTAGTCTTCATAGTAAAACTTTAAGGGTAATATCATCCAAAATAAAAAATTTGGGGGGTGCCCCAAGAAGTACTTGGAGGTGCAGGAAGAAGCAGTCTGCTTCAAATTTGAGAACGCTGATGCATGAAGGTAAATGGGCTTAGCCCAATTGTATCATTAAGTGACGCGTGCAGTGTGGGAAGGCAAGCGAGAAAGAGAAATGTTGCAATGTTGAAGTGTTTGGGGTCTAGGCCATTTAGCGAAAAAAACTTGACAAATTTGAAGAGTTGGGCCTTTGGCCCAACAATTTGATTTTTTGCACCCTAATATTGCTATATACACCATTTAGAGAATTGGGTCTTTTTTGAATTAGGCTCACTTTTGTTTCATTTTATTTTTTATTAAATAAATAAGAATAGTATTTTATTTTTAATAAATTTTTGATTAAATTCCTAAATGACCGTTCACGTCATACTTGCATTTAATTCAAAAAGTTTTAATTTCATTTAGATTATCAAAAGGACATACGCGTCTAACGAAAAAGTTTAATTTTCAAAAATACTAATAATATAAAATTCAAAAAATAAAAAAATATATATATCAAAATTTTTAAAACAACCAAACTTTCTTTTAGAACTACGTATGTTCTGATTTTCCATCATGGATGGAAATACGTAAGAGTAAGGTCAATCCTTATCGGATCCTTTAATTTAAAAATTATTATTTAGTTCTTAATTTCTTTTTTTTTTGGGAAAAAACAAACATTTAATAAGCCACATTTTATTTTAGTCATTCAATTAAATATACTATCTTAGGACAGGCGCTGTGGGGTGCTAATACCTTTCCCATGCGTAACTGACTCCCGAGTTCATCTCTAGTTCGCAGGTCATTCATTTTCCTTTTTTCTTGGCTTTTCATAGTTTTCAATAATAAACTATGGTGGCGACTCCATCTCTTTCATTTCACTCCATTTTTTCCATATTTTTTGAATGGTCGTTCGTCGTCATTGACGAGGTCCCAACAGATAGTGACTCCAGTAGGGACACTTGAGAGTCAGACCATTTTAATTGAATGACTAAAAGTAGATATGGTTTCTAAATGTTTGTATTTCCCTTTTATTTTATATTGCATGCTTTATCGCTTTTATACTTTACTTTATTGTTTTTATAATTTTTTATTACTTTCATAATTATAGCTGAAATATTGAACCCTAGGGTAAACGACATGCTTTATCTACTATATCTGCCTGAGACTTTTTTGGTTGTTTTGCAGGTGGGAGGTTGGGTACTGATTTTTCTTCTTTCACACACACCTTTCATTCATATATCATGAGTGTGACCCTAAAGCCCGGCGTTTGGAAAAGTTTAGAAACAGAGGGATTTAGTGTATTGGACAAGATGTACTTCCTACTCCGGTTTTCATGAGAATCTCAATCTTTATTTGCTTTATACCATAGGGATTAGGGAACCCAACTTTGTGAGTGTGCATGTAAAGAATCGAGAACCCTAAACATCGTAATGACGAATTTTTAGAACACTAAGGGAGATTTTCAAATTCCTATTCTCCTCACCATTTTGCATATTAATTAATGTATTATATTTTTGCCACATATAATGAAATAAACACCTCTTTAAATACAAACATGCATGGTTTTTCATTTAGTTTTAGTCATGTCATGTTATCAAACATTGCACATAAGCATGCATTCACATTTTATCTTTATTCATGGTAGCATATAATTATCATACCATTTATATCATACATAACTTGCATATATACATTGGCTTGTTTTTACATGCATTCCATATCAAAGCATGCATTCAATATCTAGACATATATTTCATATCCATGCATGCATTGCATACCAAAACATATATCATGGGTCTTAACATACATCATATATTTAAACATGTACCATACCTTTCGATTTGCATTATACATCTTAACATGCGTTATACATATTAACTTGCATCATAGTTCTAAATATACATCCTTGCATCATACCTCTTAAGTTAGAGAAAACTGGACGTAGCCCAAGAGATTAGGGTGAACTAGTATAAAATTGTTTCATTTTTGCTTATATATTATTGCCTTGGATGATCTTACTTGGTGGCTTTTGTTTATAGCGAGTTGAGTTCAGGCTCCATTTAACCCCTTTTTTGGAGCAAGCTATTCCTACAATGTTAATGATGTGAAAATACAAATGAGTATTAGTTGGACGTCATATACTCCTAACTAACCTAACTATTATTTGCATACGCCTAGCTAAGACATTGAGTATTGTTTGAAACATAACTACTAATACATTGAGTATTGTTTGAAATGCAATCGCTCCTGACTAAGAGTTTTAAACGAATGAGAGTGATAAGAATGATCACAAAATTTTTGTTCACTAGTTAGAGAGATAACATCTTACAACGAATATAAAGTTTAATCCTTTATTTTTAGTTTGTTGTTTTGAACACGAACCGTGTTTCGGTGAAAATCTAGGCACACACTAATTTTCTCACCGTTCTCTCTCTCTTTAACCACCAAAATAACAATTTCTTTAAGATGAGTTGAGATAAGAGTCGTTACAAATCTTTTTTCTACGCGCATTGAATATCTCTACTTCAAATTTGGATTTTTGTAGCTTTGTCGATTCATTCACTAATAAAGAGATGTATTAAATATTCTTTATTGAACGTTAAATGCTAGTCTTTGACTATAAACTCATAATAAATTTTCTACAACTTGAGATGTGATGTTCAAAATGCTACAATTACATCGAGTTGTGTGGATAAAACATCATTACAATTTCAAATCTAATTTTCCTAATATCCACAATGAATTTTAAGAAAATATCAAATATAAAGTATTGTTTAAGTTATCCGTAACTAACAAGATTATATCAATCACAAACCTCAATTATAACCTAAATAAAAAATTCATATTTCATTAGAATCAACTAAAAGTATCTCAAAATTGTTTTTTTTATATTAAAAGTTTAATATAGTCTAACAATTTCTTTTCTATATTTTAACAATCTCAAAACACGAATAACGTGAACATATATAAATCGAGTTATGTTCTTAATATTTCACTAAAATTATGTATTAAAATATACAAAAGAACTATATATATCACAGGGTAAAAATATGACAAAAAAAATATAAATAATTTTTTTGAAATATAGTATAATATCCCTTTTAGCACATGTTTGTTTCTAAAGAAGGAAATATGGAAGCAAAGAAAGGCAAGCGTCATTTCAAAAAACGAGATGAAAGTTTACAAAAAATGAAAAAAAAAAAAATAGCTTTAAACTTTCCACGCACATGGCAAGTGATCTGCGAAGAAAGTTTCATTCTTATAATTAAATAAAAAAATTAATTTGATTATAATTAAATAAAATATAAGAAAACATTTAATCTTTTATTCTAAAATAATAAATAATTGAAAATATATAAAAATTAAATTTATAATAAAAAGAGAATGTTAAATAAAAATAAGATAATTTTAAAAATAATAATAAAATCATAAATAATAATTACAATAATAAAAATAATAAAATTAAAATAAATTTATAAAATAAAAATAATAATATTAACAATAATATTTATTTTTAACTTTAATTTTATTTGTAAATTATACCTAATCTTATTTCATCTATTAAAAAATTTATTTTATCGATTATACCTATCACATCATTTATAAACTTTTAAAAACTTTCTCTTTGTTTTTTACTATTTTTCTCTTAATTCAAACACACACTTTCATTTTAAATCAATGCAAATTTATTCTTTAAATTCATTCCCTAATCCGAACAAATTCTTAAAGATTGATTTGTAATAGATGACCCAAATCCTTCGGAATAATATAAGATTCACAAAACTAAAAAAAGTAAAAAACAAAATATACAATGTCATTTTAGTTATAGTTTTAATATTGATCTTGATGTTTTTCAATTTTCCTTCTCAAAGAAAACAGAAGTGGTAATGAATGTTTTCTTTGGGAAACAAGATGTTGATAATAAGGGAAACACAAGCATTAGTGAATTTATATGACAAATATTAACAATGGTGTAATATATTTTCTCATCCTAGCATCTTCAAAGAGTTCGAGAAAGATGGTGGACCCTTGACTTTGATTAAGTTACCAAGTTCTTCTGCATGGTGTTTTTAAATGGATGTGGAGGGCTCTCTTTTACTTTCCAAACGCAGTTATGTTCTCTGCTGCACCAGTTTTCGTAATGGATGCAGTCTTCCATAATAATTTTGCTTTCTCAAGAAGCAAGAGCCTAGTATCACTGCACACACCCTTTTTCTGGTTTTTCCCGTTTAGTTGATAAGTTTTATTTCACTAGATACATTTTGAAAAAAAGTTGAAATTTTAAGAAACTGCTGCATCAAGAAACAAGGAAATCCTTTAAGACTCCGTTGAGTTGCATCACAATCAAGATAAAAAGACGAGAATCACAAGACTGGGAAAGAATAGAAAAGAAATAAAACGATTTATTACATCACTTGATAATAGAGTAAACGAAACAAGTTTTCTTTTGTCAAAAGAACGATTAAGAAAAAAAATACCAAAGATAACTGAACCTACAGATTCAACTAGCCTATTTGATCTGGCCTAAACAGGAAGGCCTTTACAAAGGAGAAGAAGAAGCAATGCATTTACAAACTGCAAGCTACAACAACTAAGGTTGGTTGCTCTATAAGGGGGAATTTCTCAACCATTTCCATCACATCATACCATGGAAGCCTGCTGAATCCAAGAGCACAGCTTTAATTTGCTCAGGAAGCACATCTTGGCCTTCTCTGCACTGCTGGTAAGAAGCAAGAAAGACTACATAAGCCAAAACTTCAATCTTTTTGCAGCCCAATATCAAATGCAACTCAGAAACTCAAACATAAATTGTTAATCTTTTTGCAGCAAGATTGTCAGCATCACTTTAGAACAAAACTATTTAAATTGTCTGACAAAACAGACTTAGGCACCAGAATCAACACTGAATATGCAATGTGTGGCATCAACAACCACTACACTAGCACCACCAAGGCTTCACCCCACTACTAACTAGGGTTGGCTACCCGGATCAATCGATGTCAGGCATCACACTGCAAAGGTGAGTTAATAATAGATATGTTCAAGTGAAGCTTGGCAAAGGAGAAACAATTATACCTCAGCCTTAAACACATCTAAAGCAAAGCCGTTGAAACAGCTTATAACAGCCTGCTGTACATCCAATCCGAGGTTGTCCAAAGCCCTCATAGTAGAAAGCAAAAGGCCTGGTCGGCGGGTGCAGAACATGTGAATGTTGACAGCTCTCCCTTCTCTTACTCTAACTTCAACCTGCAATACCAGAAACACCAAAGTCACTTTAAGATATGTAAATGCCAGATACACTAGTTAGAGTTCAGACACAAATTCACACAAGTAGGTTTAAAACAAAATCACCACACAAGCTAAGATAGAACCAATTCAAGTTCTTTCAAGTCAATTCAGGGTTGATTCAGTTCACAACATTCCAACAAAGGGCATAAATTTTGAAACCACCCCAACCAATCAGCCCAAATGGTAAGCCAATTTACTTTAGGAGCGAGAAAACCAGATTGGAAAAGCCTTTGTTGAAAATAATAGCTTTTTTCACATGTTCAATCAAGAAGCTAGGAAAAACAAATTATTTCTCCAAAAGAAATTAAACCAAACACATAAATTTGTTGGACTGTCCAAGAAAAGAGTTTTTGCCCGCATCAATTCAGCCTGATTTTTTCTTTGAGTTGACCTTACTAGGCAAAACAATCAAGCTCAGCGTGAACCATCCAAATGAATTGATCTAGATAAGTCACCCCTTCTTTCTGTCTTCTTCAAGGCACAATTTCCAAGGACTTAGCTTGAAGCATATAAACGTGTGTTTCAAAGTCCAGAGAAATTTAGGCCTCTGTGCATCATTCAGTTTCATAATTTTTAAAAATTTTCGAAGTTGTCTTTCTAAAAGTTTTGATTGCAACATAGTTCCCATTGTCTGCAAACAACAAGCTGCAATTTCAACCTTGTACAATCACCAATTCTGCAATTAAATGAATAAAAAAATGACCTTTGCATTTTGATTTTTAGGGCTTGGCAAGGAGCCAGGATACAGTTCCTCCTTGACCCTGCAGGGAAGGGTTGGCAGGGTGGGTGTGAGAGGCTGAAAGCTTGTAGAAGTGGATGGTGGCAGCGAGCCCGCCGGAGTTGTCTCCAGTTCGTTATGGAGATCATTAATCCGCTGCAGCAACTCCTTCAGGTAGTCAATTGCATCCCCAAGTATTGAAGCCCTATCCATCTGCAAAACAAATGCAACAACATCAGCATGCATCAGACCAACACAGTCCTCTGAACTTCAAAATCGTCATCAATATGCACAACCAGATTCTCCACCAGACATAAGTCACAAAATGACATTTCTCAGTATAGGAGCCAACAACCGGAAACAGAGAAACCCAGAATAATGTCTTTTAAAAAAAAAATATCTCCAGAAACTCTTCTTTAGAAAACAAATTTGATAATTCTCCATACGCACAATCCCAAAATTTGATTCTTTCAGTGGAATTCTTCGATCAAAATCAAGATTTCACCTCAATAAATTACATTAATATCAAATACAAACTCAATTACTCAGATTAACAAAGTAAAACTCCAATCTTGGCTAAAAAATAACACCAAAAATACTTAAAAATTACATATAAGTTTTGTGCCATTTATACTCTTGTATTATATAATCAGTCACTCCCAAAACAAAAAAATTAGAAATGAACACTGAAACAAACCAATAATCAACAGCAACTAATAATCATGCATGAAAAGTTTACTTTTTTATTTGTTTTTGCTTTTCATACCTTGCTAATCTTGGGCACAACAGACCTAAGCATGTACAACCGATCATTGAGCTTCTTCCTGCGGCGCCTCTCCGCCATGAGATTTTTAGCAGGCAACCCCTTTTTCTTCCCCTTGTGATCTCCACCATTCTCACTTCCCTTCAAACCATTATTTCCATTATCATTCTCATCAGACTCATAATTCAACCCCGAACCATCCACGTCAGCACTACTCCCTTCCTCCCCCTCCCCCTCCTCCCACTTCCTCCCCTTCTTCCTCACCGTCTCCAGCCCCGGAATCTCCGCCGTTCCCCTCCTCTTCCGGTAAAGGGTCGGCTGCACCCTCTCAAGAGGGTTGTCCCCTTTTGCTCCGTCCAAAAACGGAACATTCCCCGGTGCAGTCAGAGCTTCCAGTTCCCCAAACTCGAAGCCCGGCTGAACCTGGGAGAAAAGAGGAGGGCATGAAGAGTGAAGGCCAGTGTCGAGGCCCAAGTCGAAGCCCGGGTCAAAGGGCATGCTGGTGCTGTTGTTGAAGAAAGGCGGAGATGAAAGCGAAGGTGAAAAGGGGTCCAGAGGGGGAAAAGACTCCATATTTGGAACAAACGGAATGGAAGTAGCAGAGTTGATGTTGAAGTTGAAGAAAGAGTCAAGTTGTGGCTGCTGTGGTTGAGGTTGCTGTTGAAGCAAGGATTTATAGGAAAAAGGGGCACCCAAGGCAATGGCAATGTCCTCTTCTTGAGAATTGGGCGTACCCCATGACGGTGGTGGCGCGTCGTCTTCAGGGGGCGGTGCGGGAAGCGTGTAGCCCTGCATCATGATGAAGAGTGAACGGAGAAGGTGGGAAAGTGAGTGAGAACGGTGATGTTGTATGAAACTTATATTTGTCTGCTGTGGTGAGAAAATGAATGGAGAGGGAAACGGTTGAAAGGGTGTGGTTTATCCATGTGTGTGAAAGTGTGTGTCGAGATTTTTTTTATTTTGAGAAAACTCAAACTCTCTGCTTTAACTCACCAGAGTGTGATGTGATATAATGAGTGGTGGTGTGTGTTCTGTTATGGTAGAGTGAGTTCCTAAGGAAGCCAGTGGTAACTCTGTTCTGTTAAAGTTTCATGATAATTGCTACAGCCAAGAAAGCTGTTCTGTGTAACCATTTCCAGCTAAAACCTTTCATTCTGTCCTTTTGTATACTCTTCTAAACTTTAATTTCAGTTTATCACTTTGTAAATTGTGATTTGTTTTAATTTTTTATGATAATACACTCAGGGAGTTTAAGTTAAAGTAACAAAATTATAATATTATAAACATTGTCATTTGTATGTTGGAAATATAAACAAGAGGTTTACGTTTTTTCAAAGTTTACAGCTATTTTCTCACTGTTGTTTTTGTATTCGTCTAATCATATCTGTTGAGGAATGATGGCTAAACATTTATTTCTAATGAACTTTATTAAAGATTAAATTTATTATAATCAATAATAAATATTTCTGATGTCCTAAGACTTGTACTTCCTCCTCCATTCTAAAGGGGATTATGTTTTGAATTTTCAAAATTTTGATGTTTACATATATTTTTACATTTTAATAATATAATAATTATTTCGAGTTTTAAAAGGTATTTATAATGCAACTAAGTGTTATTCATTAGTAAAAAAATAGTATAGAAACGGCATAGAAAAATATAAATAACAAGCGTGGATAATTTATATAAATTAAATATTTCTTAATTTGTATAAAAAATCCTAAAATCGTAAAACTAGTTTACAATGGACAAAGCATCTATTATACATATAAAAAAGAAGGATTATTTCTGAAATTGTATTTAAATTAATTAATTAATTAACTGTGTATATACATTGAATTTCACTTAACTTGTTATCCAACCCGATTAAATACCTGTGGAGTTTTGAATTTGATCTATTAAAGTTTAATTAAATCAATTAAATAAATAATGAGTTAGTTTTGATCAAGCTAATACAATTAAAATAAAAAATAAAAAATTGTACAGAACATGTTCGGTTATCGAGTTTGAGATTCAAAAGCAAAATTTCATTACTCATATTAAACATAGCAAATCAGGTTATTGAATTTAGGTGGACAATATGTTATATCTAAATCAATATTTTTCTAGTGAAATTAAATATGGTCAAATTCGCAGGTTAACTGAATCCTTAAATAATCTATAATTAATCATTAAATTTTTTAGTATCTTAATTTTAATCAATAATTTTTAATAGTTATATAAATTTTTGTTTAAAAATTTTCTTTTCTTATAAAATTTCAATAATCCTACAATAAACAGTCCAATCAATTCATTAAATATTATGCTGATGAGTCAATTAAATATTTATATATTAATGAAATTAATAAAGGAGGCAAAATCCCACAATTAAGAATAAGAATGGGTAAAACAATCCTTTTAAAATTTAAAGAAAAATAATATCATGAGCAGAAATTTTTAATCCAAAAAAAATATTTATTTAATTTTTTCTAATCAAAGTATTTAGGTAACTCTCAGAACCTAAGTTAAATAATTAAATATTTATTATCTTTTATTTTGCTATGAAATATTTATTTATGAATAAATTATGTGTTTAACAGCTCTTCATAAAAGATGCTCACACGTGTTCCTTACTCATATTTCAGTTACAACTTATCTTTATTCTCAGTTTTTGAGAGACTCATTTGGCATGTATCTTAAGTATACATAACAAGTGTCCAACTTTAAAGGTTAATGGTTAAGTCATCAAGTAACCTTCTTTTAGCACTAGTTAATGTTCAATTACTATCAAAAGTAACAACATATAGCATCATCCTCAAACAATTTTTAGCAATGAGGTCAAAGTGGCAAATCAATGCCAATCACAAATATGTCATACCAATCTTTAAATTTCTAAGTAACCTGAATGAAGAATGAAAAACAATTCTTTCAAAATTAAGAGGGAAGAATATTATTACTGCATATATTTTTATCCAAAAAGCATTTGTTTAATTTTTTAAATAAGTAAAACATAGTGAGGAAAAATGTGACAGATCCATGTGTCCCAACTTAGGTTGAAACGTGATGTGAAAGAGAGGGTGCTAGCTGTTAGGGTTTACTACACTTGCTTGCTTGGACACTCATACTCATCTGATAATTTTGTCACTACTACAATTGGTAAATCACCAATTAATTTGCTTTTTTAATTGTAATAATTTATTGAAAATTTGAAATTAATAAATAATAAAACAGTTTCTGAAACTGTGCATTATCTTATCACTACAATGAACAATTTTTTAAATAAATATATAATAAAATAATCCTTAAAATTATAAATGTTTCATTATGCTTTAAATGAATATTTATATCTTGTTAGAGAATTAATTAAAAAGGTTAAGCGGGTTAAGTTTTTATGATTAAAGAAAAACAGTTTATGTTGTTAAAGAAACAGGACAAGGTTGGGAATGAGATGAAGTTTCACGTCAGATTACAAGACAGACAGATAAGATTCATGCTTAAATCTGATTCAAATAATAATATGACATTAAAATTATAAATGTTTCATTATGCTTTAAATATATTTATATTTTGTTAGTGAATTAATTAAAAAGGGTTAAGGGGGTTGAGTTTTTATGATTAAAGAAAAACAGTTTATGTTGTTAAGAAACAGGACAAGTTTGGAAATGAGATGAAGTTTCACGTCAGATTGCAAGACAGACAGATAATATTCATGCTAAAATCTGATTCAAATAAATTTTGACATTAAAACCTGATAGAGACCAGCACAGATTTTTGTAACCATGTTTCTAATCAGAATCAAAATTCAACTTTTGTAACCATGTTTCTAATCATTAATCTGTAACACAAAAAAAAAAAAAAAAACTACATTTATTACATATACATATTATATAATTATACTTTATATTTTAAACTTTAATTTTCCCTCCATAGAAATTTACATACATCACTAAAATATTTTAATTAAAATGTGTAATATAAAATAAATATTTTTCTCTTACACCAACTTATTCTTTCATATCACTTGTTATAATAGTTGTTTCCGTATAAAAACTTCATCATAATTATATCATAACATAAATCATACAACAAAAGATAAATTAGTTTTGAAATCTCATATATATATATATATATATATATATATATATATATATATATATATATATATATATATAATATTTTCATAATTTATACATTTAATTTACATTTTATCTATATACTTTCATGAATATATTCATTTACTAAACATATATCAAATTATAATGTCTAATTCTAATCCAATAGCTACATCTCATGTCATTAATCATCGACATCAATATCATAAATAGTTGATTTTACTTTTGGAAGAGACATGTGATGAATTAGGCATAGAGATCTACACTTTTCGTATATCTTCACTAAGTTGTCAGCACAACAAAACTACACAATAGTAATACATGAGCATGAGTAAATTTCTATGACCTATTGACACACCACACACTAAGTTAAAACTAAACTTACAATATGGAAGGGTAGATTTTGAACTTTTGCAGCTCGAATTTGTCTTATCAAATATGTAATCATGACCTTACCATTGTATTGTTTATCTTTCTCTAAAGCACCCACATTTATATTCCAAGCAATTAGGAATATACAAAGAAATTTTCTTTGAAAATAAAAAAAAAAATAGCTTGGATTAAATAGAAAAACATGTGTAAGCCAAAGGAAAGGGGGGGGGGGTTGCATATTAAAGACATCTAAGTTTAATATAACCGTACTAGTTAAATAGAATTGGAGATTGAGAGTGGAAAAAAAATGTATGCGGAAGGACATTCTGGAGTCTAAGTGTGAATCAAGGAAATAATGTAAGGAGAATAATGTAATGAAGCATGAATTATAGTGGCGGAGAGAAATATGCAAAATGTGTGGGAAAGGACAAAATGATAATTGGTTTGTTAATAATGTGGATTGGAAAGTAGGATCAGGCAACAAATTCAAATTCTGATAGGATAAATGTTATGTGAAAAACTCCTTAAACATAGGTTCCTTATATTATATATCATCTCAAACAAAAAAGAAAAAAAAAAGGGAAGCTAGGAAGATAAAATGACAATAAATTGAATGGTGTTTACCATGGAGGAGAGATAGGTCTAAATGGGAAGTAGCACAATAATAAATACTACTATAAGTGATAACCTATGTTTTACTTGATAAATAAAAAGAGGATATGTGGAGGTGGAAAGGGTAAGAGGAAGGAACACACACAATGAAATCAACATATAAAATCTTGGAAAATAATTACAGTGGAGAAAATATTGGCATATTCAATACTTTTTGGAATATAAAGATACTCCCACTGCACAACACTTCGTGTAGAGGGTTTTGTTAGATAAAGTGCCAACAAGGAGGAATTTATATAGGAAGGGGGTAGAGTTAAGCAATAAACTATGTCTTCTTTGCCACTAGAAAGATGAAACTTTTAAACACCTATGCTTTTGCAAGATAGGTTACATACTTTTGAATATGTGTGTTGTTGGGTGGGAGTAAGTTCTCTCTACCATAATAAACCAATAAGCCACTTTCAACAATTTTGTTTATTACAGTTCAAAAAAAAAGAGAATATGATTTGGAAGGATCTATGGATAGCGATTATTTGGAGTTTGTGAGGACAAAGAAATAAAGTAATATTTAAGGATAGGAAGGTGGATGCAAAAGAAGTATTCCACATGTCCGAACTAAAAGTTTGGGCTTTGATGAAAAACAAAATTCTTGTAGTCAAATTCTCTTACAAGGATTGGTATCAATGTCCTCTGGAGTGTATTAGAACATTAAGGTAATTCTTACTATGTTTCTTAAGGTGTGGAGGTGAGTATGAAAAACTATATAACAAAAATTATTAGAAAAATCATAACAAAAAGTTGTAAGGTAGAATTGTTTTAGTTGAAAGTGAAAAATGAATGTCTTATTGTTGAGTAGTATGGCCATAATATATGCATTGGTATTAACCTAGCTACCTTAGAGTCCATAATATATGTTATACATCATTTTAGAAAGGGTATGCAATCAATAAAGCCTAATATTTAATTTATTCATTCAATTCATCTATTGATCTCTATCTTCTTCCCTGCTTGAGATGGTAGAAAGAAAAATTGAAAGTTGAAACAGTTAGAATATGTAAGCTAAATATGGTAGGGCAGGAATGAATAAGGATGATGAACAACTAAAAATAAAGGGGGAGTAGTTAGCTAATGTAAGGGATGAAATGAGGGACTTGGAGTAGGCATATATGTTATTTGTTTTTGTGATGGGACACAGGAACTAATATCTTATAAAAGAAGGACGATCAAAAATTAACTCAAGAGTAGCTAAGGAACCATGAAGGATGCAACATGTGCCATAACAAATATTGAAAGCATGGACAACCTTAAACATGTAGATCATGTTGAAGAAAACAATCATTATGGACATGAATTTACGAGGTTCCATCAATCTCCCGGTTGCTTTTAGAAAATGCTTTTTATAGGTCCTTATGCTTCTCCTATGCTATTAAGTTTAAAAAAGCTACTTGTTTTGAAAAGGGTATAATATAAACCCAAGTTGCTAAAGTTTTGAAATGTTTTTGGTGTGTAAGGGTTTAAAAATCTTGAATAATCTATTTTGAGTAAGAGACTAGATTCTCTTTGGAGTTTCTATGACATATATACATTTGTTTTTTTATTGTAATACCCGAACTGATTTTTAACTAAGTAGAAGACCACTCAATAGAATTAGGCTTGAAACATGAATTATGTGGATAAGGTTTTGAGATGAGACTGCAAAAGTGAAATTTGTAGATGTACATATTTCCTGTAAAAGAGTTAGAACATCCTGTGTATTTTTTTTATTATAAAACATATCTTGTTGATAAAAAAAAAACCACACACTAAGTCACATGAAGTTTGTTTGACTCTTTTATCACTTGATATTGTTCTGTATGTGAGTCTAATACTAATAAAGTCAAGGTATCTCATACAAACTCTCAAATTTAATACATAACCTACATATCTCAACATAGTATTCTTTCTTCGAAAATAACTTTGTTTACAATGCACCACATGCAAATCACCACAAATTAACATATATTCTTATTCATATATATATTTCAACTCAAATCATATTTCATTCCACAATAAATCCATAATTTACATCATACATTTCAATTTTACATATAATCATGTACATCATCAATTACATCACAACTCATACACTCATGAATCAATTTTGTCATTCAAAATCATATATTTTAACATAAAAATAAATATTAATAGTGATATTCAAGTATAATAACTTGATAAATATAACAATTTAATGAAATATAAACAATTTAACATTTTAAAATATTTTAAAACATGCTATTTGAAGTCTAGAAAACATTGTCTTTGCTCAACTATCAATTTGTTTGCTTAATGAACTAAACACATGTTTAAATTTGCTCAACTACTATTTTATTTGTTCAACCAAAGGACTGCTTGCCAACCACTAAATCTCTCAAGTCTTCAAATAAAAACAAATTTGCAAAATTGTATAGATTGTGCTAAATTTGTCCAAAAATTGTTCTACTTCATTTTTCATACATATATAGTTAGGTAATTTGTTTCTAAGACCATTTTGAATCAATTTGATTCACTTAAAAAATTTTACATTTTTGACTATCAAACATATAACATATCCCATTAGTATATAACCTTCATAATTATACAATTTATCATATACATCATTATTAACAATTCAACATCCCATTCACACCATACATTACTATAAGGAACATTAATTATATTGCAAACATATAATTACCATCACAAATATCTCAAAATCATCATCATATATACTATCCATATCGAATTTAAATATTCTCAAACAAAATAAATTCCTTGTACAAAATTGAACATTTTGACCAAAATTATTTTCATATTCTATCCTAAGTGTTATAAAAATTAATTGACTTTTCTTGCCTTTTGTAACTTACTTAGCTTAAATTCTCAATTTCACTACTTTCACATGAAGGCTTAACAAATATATAAAATATTCTGATAAACAATTTAAACTAACAAGTTTTTCTTATCTTTATAACTTGTTTGGCTGCTCTCAATTTCACTACTTTTACACAAGGACTAAATAAATATATAAAATACTCTCATTAATAATTGAAACATACCATCACACCCTCTAAACTAACAAAGGTTTACATTTGTCCCAAAAAACTTATATGCAAAACCTTAACCCTAGCCATGCAACCTTTTTCATAAAACTAACTAAAAGAAAAAAGAAAAAAAAACTTATTAAAAAATGACTTCTCATTGGATATAAATCTTTTACTCTCCACTAAAAATAGACTCAAAATTATAAAAGAATGAATAAATATTCTATAAATTTAAAGAGAAGATAAAAAAATATTTTAGATAAATGTTGATTTTTGTAAAATAACATTTGAATAATTAACTTTTTATTTATAACTCTTTTAAAAAATTATTCATATTTTAATTATTTTAATCAATCATACTCTTGCACAAATTAACTATATATAATATTACTAATATTGTAACATTCAAAATAACAAAAATTAATAAGAAGTTTGTATTCATATTTGTCTTCATCACTTTGTATCAAATCTTTTAAGTTATTTCAATCTCTCATGTATGTTTCAATCCTTTTTCTGATTATTTCTCAACTATTTTTAATAATAAATAAAATTTACATTTATCAGTTTAGTATTAGCTAGTACCATCATTATTATTTTGAATGAAAAATTTAGCTGGTGTGGTTCAAACTATAGTGGTGTTGTAAGGATCTTGAAGAAGTGTAATTTCCATGAAGCAACCTAACAAATATTTGAAAGTTGAAGATCAAAATTAAGAAGAGAACCCAGCAGCCACAATTTAATGAAATCACAAGCTTGCTACTTGTCATCTAGTTCCTTTTGATTAGTTTGCATTTTGAACTATCTCTGACATTCATGCACATATTCAATTATATTAATTCATCCAAGAAGCAGTGTAAGATATGAACTAGATTTACTCCTGGGGACCAGAAAGAGAAACATGCTATTTTCAACCGACACAGTGGATTTTATCTTTCCCATTCTCTCCCTCTATTTTTTTTTTTTAAATATACTATCAACTTTCCACCCCAGGCGCGAAAACCATAAATTGCTTGGACTCTCTTCTAGTTCTTTTCTATAAGTGTGGCTTTTAAGACTTCTTACTTTACACATTTTTTGTATTAATTTAATTTTCTGATCAGGTCAAGACAAAGTTATTTATTTTAATACTAAGATTGATATAATAGGTTTTACAACTTAATAGTATTGTCCTTTTGGAAGCTAAATTTTTTTTCATCTTAAAAGATGTTTTAAAAGATTAAAACAAAAATATGTATTTAAATTATTTGATATCACTATTCTTAGAGAATGTATGACTATTGGTTAGAACAAGTCTTCTGTGTGTATTTTGTGACACTTCTTTATCATGTGACTTATATTTTTTCGATATTTGAATAATTCAAAGTGAATCACTCATATTTTATCACTATTTCTACAAATAATATCCTATATTTATAAATTTTTTATCTATAAAATAAATGTTTAATTATCAAAAGTTAATTAAATCTACAAATAGTCAAATATTGGATAGTATGAATTTTAGTTATAAATAAACAACTATCTAGTTATCAATTTCTTATTCAACTTTTTAAATATAGTTAAATATTTTGTTTAATTATATCTCTAAATATCTTAATAACGGGTGATATATAATCAAATATGTAAAATAAATAATTAATTATAAATAGAAAAATCCAAAATTTAAAAAGTTACTAATCACAAAAACTAAATAGTCTAAGAATTTTTTTTTTCTAAGATAGAATTATGGCTAAGAAATTGAAACCAACTTGCCATTTGAATCAAGCAAATATTCAAACCCAAGTGTTTGGAATAAAATTTCAAAAGAAACCCAAGCTTCTCGTGACCCCTTTTATCCCTGTTTTAATCACACCTGCCTACTCTTCAATCTAACTTCAAACTTTCATCCTAACTTTTCAATTTCCCATTGTTAGACACTTATTTTGTCTTCCTTCCACTTGTCCTTCCCCCTCTTGCATAGGCAAACTAACAAACTCTTCTCATCAAATCAAACTTTCAGAAAATAAAAAATTTGACAAAAAAAGTATCCATTTATTTCTATAATTATACAAATTTCATCTCTAATTATTTTTTTAATAGATAGTTTAATAAGCAACTTTTGTTTTCTCTGTATTGTTAGTTTCTTTTAATTTCCTTAATGGGTATTGGTACCACTTATATAAGGTTATTGAATACTGAGTGCTTTCTTTACAACAAGGATCAAATTAAAACTAAAGGTGTCTGTAAAAACACAAATGAATAATGGTTAACTAAAAACATAATATTTATGACTAAAATATAGAACATGAAAATAATATGAGTATTTGAGTTAAAAAGGTAAGTTCAACAAGTGAAAGTCATATTTTAATCATAACAAGTTAAAAGTTAAAAAATTAACAACAACAAATCAATTTTTTTTTTTTTTTTTTTTAAAAAAAAATAAAAATTTTTTAAACCCCCTCCCCCAGGATTTTTTATTTTTAATTTTTTTTATTTTTTAAAATTCTTAAAAAAAAAAAAATATTTTTTTTTTTTTTTTAAAAATAATTTT
>Ga0099824_1003539_pt1 | contig 22806 bp, 14 predicted proteins | sample SiratrowhiteBW_FD_76837 | JGI IMG/M metagenome (GOLD analysis project Ga0099824, IMG submission 76837) | Root nodule microbial communities of legume samples collected from California, USA - Siratro white BW | ecosystem: Host-associated > Plants > Roots > Nodule | place: USA: California... | reverse complement strand
TGGAGCTTATCATTGATTAAGATTGCATGCTTCACTAATTAGACCTCAACCTTACCCCACAACACACACTCCTACGTTCTAGACCAAGTCTTCAATCTTCATGAAGTCTTCATACATTCTACATAAGCTCATAAGATCTTGAACATCTTCACTTGGTTGGCTTCATCAAATCATCATAGTAGCTCACTGGTGCTAACATATATGTTCATGTTGTCATTTATCTTTTATTTCACTTTGTTGTAGTAATTAACCAAGTTGGATCACTCATTTAACTTAAGCAATATTTGACTAAGCTTAAGCTTTCCTAATTGGTTTTTCAAATTTGCCATATCTTTTGTTTTCAAACTTTATTTCTTAAATCCTCCTAACTTGTTGGGCAATCGGGTCATTTCTCTGCAATCGGGTCATTTCTCTTAGATGTTGGTTGACTAATTTTTTTTTTTATTATTTAGAATTCTAAGCCTGCAACAACCATTTGGATTAAGTTTTCATTTTAATTGCCTTAATTGATTTAAATAATAACTAATACTTTTATTATTATATCTTTTAATGTTCATGATATGGATTACTTGGATCTCCTTTAAAAAAATTTCATGAAAATTTCTTCTAAATTGAGTACAATTATATATCTAGTTAGAAGTCAGTTATAAACTAAGTAAATACATTCTTAATTAGTGAAGTATCAAAATATTTTATCTTTAAATACTCATTCATAACTAAGTTTCCACACACTTAATTTAATACTGGACTATACCGTTAACAGTTGATTCCCCACTTCTCCATGAAACTTATTGAATTTGGAAACTTTACATCCATCCCTAAGATAATTTAGAGTTTCATTCTCAATAATAAATCACTCAAGGGAGATGCAAAATATAAGAGATTAAAATTTTCCATCTTTTAACTCTTGTTAATTTTAAATTTGTTATAACATTTTATTTAATTGAACACTATTTTGGTTGGTTAGGATACAATGATTTATTTCCTTCTTCATTATGCATTGATTTTAACCTTATATTATTTATCGTTTATTGCAGGACTCGATCACCATTTTGTCTTTTTCCTTATTGTGTATGATTTTTTTTAATTAACATTATTATTATAATTATTATTAGTAGTAGAAAAAAGAGGAAGATCATGATTATCATTTTCTACACAAATAATGGCTAAATCATTCTCTACTCAAGACATTTTAATTTGGTAACAATCCGAATCTATATCATTCTTAAATTTGAACCAAACAATTTAATATTATAGTTTTTTTTTTTTTTTTTGATAACATGTTATGATAACTTTTGTCCTATAGTGTCTAAAGTGTTATTAAATACCTAAAATGCTTCACCTTCTACATTTCTACACTAAAATAAAAGAGATTTCTATGGAGACCTCTTCTTAAATGGTCATGTGAATTAATTGTGTTCTGACCAAATCAAAGAGGCCTAACATAGTTATCTTTCATTTATAGGTAAATTTAAATTAGTTTTTAAGAATTGAAGTTTTTGTCCCAAAAATTTAAATTAAATATAGATATTTGTTGCACTTGAATAATCATAGTTAAACTAATATATGACAATCTTGGACTCATGATTAAGTCATCTTGATGCTAATATACTTGGTTAAAATTATGATTAGATATTATCATACTGTAAATTTTTAAATACTCACAACTAATCAATAAAAATGTCTATTATACATTTTTTTTAGATTATATAGATAGTTTAAACGCACCAAAAGCCTCTCCCTAACACATTACTATATTCATTATGATTTGACAATTTCTACCCACTTTATTCTTTTTCATATTCCTAGAAATATTATTTTTAATTTTGTCATATAATAGTATTTTTTAGATAAACGAGTTTGACGAGTTTGGGACTTTCAGTATTTGATTGGGCTCATCTTTGTTGCATATTGGGCCTTCTGTATAAAACGGGGCTCACTATGCAATTTCGACGGATTCTTCCTCAAACGATTTCTTCTTCCACTCCGATACTCTCATCCGGCACTTTCATAGTACACCAGCAAATACAAATATACTCTTAAATAATAAATAATAAAAAATTAAAATATCCTTCACCCTCGTTCACTTCTTTAACCACTCTTATACGTTTCATTCTTTTTTTGTTTGTATTTGATTCACTGTTTCATTGTAGCATTCGATTCAGTCATTATATCTGTTTTTCACCTTCACTGTTAACAAAAACAATCTGTGCGTGTGGGTGAGAGTCTGTATTTACTTCAATCTAAATTAAAGCTTCAAACAAGTGAAAAATAAGAAATTTTAGATATTTATTAACAATTTGTAAGTGATATTGATGATTAGAGTAATTAATTTGATGATTTAGTTGATGTCGACAATAAATTTTAACCAAATATCCTGTATCCAATTTATATTTTAAAAAAAAATTGTAAACTAGATGGTCTCTATCCAATTTATAATTTTTTTTCAAAATGGAAACGGAATGGAGGCCATTCAGTTCAGTATTTTCTATTTCAAAAAACAGAAAATCCTTTTACTTATTTCACAGAAATAATTTTGACATTTTTAAAATACATGAAGGTGCAGGACGAGATTATTGAAGTGCAGAAGAAATCCATCCTTCCTCCATCTCTATGACCTCGTCGTGGACTTCCATACTAAATTTGAAAAATTTATTTTACAATCAATCTAAAATTATATAACTCTAAAATGCGCTTCACATCACATCCGATATACTTCTTCCAAAATTCTCACCAATGTCTTTGAAAGGGTTAACTGTGCCCTTAACATAAAAAGACCACGAGTCTGCTGTACCGTCCGAAATGATCCCAAAGTCACCTAATATAAAGTGGCACCAATAATGGACCTAGAGTAAGGCTTCTTGGTGGGGCATTTTCTCCACAGCTGTTTGGACAATGTTCTTCTTGTTTTGCTTCGTGTACATTGCTGTCCAGGTAAGCTTTGATGGCTTCAAGCGGAGGTGGAAATGCCTCTTACATTTGGAATTGACAAATAGGAAAACCTGATAATCACCACGAACAAATTTGATGTCTTTTCCTGGGTAAATCTTGGCACCACTGAATCTCTGCTTAGTTCAGTTTTGAGGATCATGGCTGCTGCTGTAATTCACAGGAAAAAAATATTATTTTTTCTATAAATTGGACGCAATTCCATCTGATTTACATTTAAAGTTTTTTGCAAATCAGATGATTTTTGCAAATCAGATTGCTAGTGAGTAAACATTATCCGATTTACAATTTTATAAACCAGATCATTTATATGTGATTTACAAAATTATAAACAGTGGTTTACAAAATTGTAAAATGAATGATGTCTACTCACTCACGGATCATCCAGTTTATAAAATTTTTTAAAATATAAACTGAATAGAGTAGTACCTAATTTACAAATTATAAATAAGATTTCATCTCTAAATTTTTCATAGCCTAATTTACAAATTATAAATAAGATTTTATCTCTAAATTTTTCATTCGATTTATAATTTATATATTAGATGTTATTCAATCCGAATTATATTAGTTTTTCTCAAATAGAATGTCATTCTATCTAATTTATATTTTCTAAAATATATATCTTTTTTTATTATTTTAATAAGAGTATTTTTAGAATTTAAAATTCTATAAAAGTGCTGAAAGATATCAGGGAAGTGCAGGAAGAATCCGTCTGCAATTTCCGTTCAAAACGGACTATGTGGTCTGTTCTTCTAAAAATGGATTACTTTCATAAAAGAAAAATTTGAAAATGTATATCTTAGGATTATCTTTTAATAGTTTTCTTTTAACTTCATCACAATCTTTTTCTCATATAAAAAAAATATTTTTTCCCAAATAAAATTAATAATCTTAAATTATTTTTCATCAAATATATTTAAACAAAAAATTAATTATAATTATTCATAATAATAATTAATTATATTTATAATTTTTTTTAAAGAAAACAAACTAGTTTTCAAAATTTTCTGCATCAGACACTTGTTATACTTATTATTCTCTTGTCAAATCCTTGTTTCCACTTTACTGCAAAGCATTTTTGCCTAAAGAACTTCAGAATGCCAGGAATAAATTGTCCAAACCCCACCAGACAGAGTTACAGCTTAACTTCACCTATAAAATAAAAGGAACATGTTCATACTAAACATATAAATGTGTGTGGTGCACTAGATTTGGATCATCTGCAGTTATATTTTCTACTGCACCCTTAAATTTTTACTTTTTAACTAAAAATATAAGCTACAAAATAGTTTTATAACTGCACCCTGCAATTGTTTTTCAACTGCAGGGAATCCTGGCCACTAAGAACCTTATCTGTTTGCACACTTTAACTCAAAGTGAGACTTTTTATTATTCTGTCTGCAGAAAATAGTTCTTTCCATACATCTTACTTCTTAATCTCTTTTCCAAAAGTATTCTTTTTAAGAGAATCTTGCTTAACACATTACCAGAAATTAAATATTACGAACTTTTATCAGAAATTCAAACCTTAATTTATGATGTTCTTGCTCTTTCTGCTAGATGCTATTTTTGTTAATCTAATCTCAGTTCTCACCTTTAACCCTTATAAATACCTTAACCTTCTCATGACCCCATAACTAAAAACCTATAGTGCTAGGCTTTGGACATTGTGGTACAAAAATCCAAACCCCTACAAAGACTCACCCTCACTTTCCCTAGTCCCAACCTCTAAGATGAAGGTAAAGTTTCTTGCTTTGTTCCTACTCATTTCAGGTATTCAAGCCATATCAACCTCAGACTTCAACATGAACTTCACTTCAGAAGGTAAGGGCCTCATTCAGAGCAATGGACAAGCACAACAACTTCTTGGTATTCTTCTGCCTCTCAAACAACCAGATTCAACCATTTTCTATACTTTTATACTTATGTTCTTCAGTGATATATAGGGAAGTTGCAAGGAAGCATAGAAGACTCAACAAAAGTTGAAGATACCAAACAAGAAGCACTTGATACTACAAGAAAAGTACAAGGTGGAGGAAGTTCAGGAAGTAACGGAAGGGCTGGTGGTGGAGGCAGTGCAGATGTTACTCGTCATCCACGTCAAAGTTCTGCACCATCATCAGAGCCTCATTTTTGGGTCTCAATGTTCATTCTTTCTGTAAACTTGGCTTTTGTCATAATGTTTTTCTTCCACTATGTCTGATGTAATGCAGATATGAAAATGTTGAACTTCTGGGGTTGAAAAAAATCTCACCTTTTTCTGATAAGTGGCAATAAATACTGCAAGTAATTTCACTTTTTCTTTTAGGAATCATAGAGTGTTTACTGAATTAATCTATGTTAGTTGTTAATTGATTTTCTATTATGAATTCTAGAAGCTGAATCAAAAGTGCAGTTTGAGAGGCCAATAAAATAGTTCTGTAAAAGCAAAAATACAAGCTTTGTACATTTTTCTAACTTCCATTGGATTTAATTTGTAACACATATTAGCTTAGCTATATTCTGTTGAAATCAAAACAACTGTTGAAATGACATAGCATGATGGATAATAATGCTTAGAAAGAACATTACTTTATTCCATATTCTTGATAACACTAAATGAACTTGTGCATCTTTTAACTGTCTTCCACACTTTGCCATAAAGATTAGAGCTGCAATCCAACTTTTAAAACAGTGAAAATAAAAGGGGAACATATACCTTATTTTTTGACAGCAAGGAGTATATATACCTTAAAAAAAGATGGTTAGTTTTTTAAAATATAAAATTTAAATATATTTTAAATGTACTTAATAGGTCATCTCTTAATTTATGTTGTTAATTATTATTGCAAATCAAATAGTATAAACTATATTATTAGAAATCCTTATTTTTAATCATTAGTGTTCGTGATGTAATCAAATTGGAAAAATAATAAATTTATACATATAGTTTGTTAATTGATTTCTTTCTTGATCATAATTTAAAAAAAAAATATGATAAATTAGAGCTAATTACATCAACATCACTTAGGTTTGTTATAATTACATATGCCTCTATTTAAAATAATTACTTTAAGATTGTTAGACGAGTATTTTCTATGTTTTAAAAATATAATTCTAAGCTTTTCAAATTATTACACATTGTAAATTCAAGTTTTTCTTAAAACTCTAATTAAGTTTGTAGTGCCTATTATAAGGTTAGATTTCAATATATTTTTATTAGGAAAATTTATATATCAGCAAGTTGAGATTTTATCAAGGAATAATTGAATATTTTCGTCATTTTGTTAATATTTTATTAGGAAAATTTATATATCAGCAAGTTGAGATTTTATCAAGGAATAATTGAATATTTTCGTCATTTTGTTAATAATTACTTTTATTAATATCAATCATTTAATTTAATGGATGGTATTCATTAAGTTAACTATCATTTAGATCTTAAAATTTTCATTTTTATCGACCCATGATTTATTCATAATTTATTCTATAGATAATCCACCTATTTTGAATATCTTATTGTCTAAGTTCGGTCATCGACCTATTTTTGAATATCTTATTGTCTAAGTTCGGTCATGGTCACTAATCGAGTCATGACTATACAAATATGAATTTTAATTTTTTTAAATGTTATACATGTTATTCTCTTTTGTTTAACATATATTACATAACATTTTTTATTTTTCTTGTGAAGCTGGGAAATTGTCTTCTTTTCTCCTTTATTTGTGATGGTATTTGGGTTGGGGTGTTTGGTTGGTGGTCTTCTTTCTCTAACGTGGGAGCGGGGTGTACATGCAAAAGGTTATCTGATGTCAAATATGTTTCGAAAGTCGGAACTAATATGTGAGTAGGATTGGAAACGAACATGTTATGCTTTTTATAAATGCTTTTTATAAAGGTCAAAATATTTTAATATTGATGTAATTGAGTGACCTTTTACAACCTTTTCATACTGTTACTGTCAAAGTGATTAGGTGACTAAATTTCAAAAATATATTATTATTATACAGGTGTTGATTGAGAAATACACAATTTGTACTCTATCAATGACCTCTTAACGTGAAACCCCAATGAGAGGAACAAAAACCACGGGACCTAGTTCAAAAAAAATCTCCATTATAAAATATCAAAGAGTACAGAGAAGCACTTCTTAAAAATAATCTCAGCTCATAGGCAAACAAACAATGAAAAACGCTCAATAGATAAATAGAGCGTATTCAAACAGTGAGAGAAATAAAATTATAAAAATACCAGATTGATGTCAATGATAAGAGGAGCAGGAAGATGACATTTTACCAAAAATAGAACACAAATTAGTACTCAAAATAGCTGCTCAAAGTAAGCAGGAACTCTAGCAGGCAAAGACAAAACAATTTGTTTCTGCTCTCTTTTCTTGTGTAGAGTGTAAAAACCTTACAGAGTCACTTTAGGTTTTTCACTTAAAACCTATTGGGTTGCCTCAATATTTTATGTTAAAATAAAATGTTGTTTGACTTAACTTGAGGAGGACCCACACAACAAACTCCCCCTCCGACTTAAGAGAGGGCAAATGCCAGCCCATAAATAAACCGACAAGTTTCAAACTTTCTCTTTGGTAGAGTCTTTGTCATCATATCTGAACCATTGTCGTCTGTATGAATCTTCTCAAGCTCCAATAGTTTAGAGTCAAAAACATCACGGATCCAATGATATCATACATCAATATGTTTAGATCTACCATGAAAAGTAGGATTCTTGCCAAGATGTATAACACTTTGACTATCACAAAATAAAACATACCTTTGCTATTGAAAAATAAGTTCTTGAACAAATTTATTCTTATACTCACTCTTCATAGCCTCTTTATAACATTCTGGTTCTCCCCTGTCAGTGAGAAACACAAATTCATTCATTAAATGAATAATGAGTAGAGGACAAACGTTGTATAGAAGACCTTCTAAGAGGAACACGAGGTTCACCAAAATCACCAACAACATCGTCATTACCATCAACAGAATCATTTGCAATATGATCCTGGACGTCATCATGATAGTCAAAATTTGCTACATTAGGTGTATCGGTTTGAGGAGCTGGATCAAAATCAACCACATCGTCAATGCTCAAAGACTCTGATTTTTCTGTCTTCCCAATTTCTTCAATGGTCTGATCCTCCACAAAAATAACATTACGACTTCTTACAAGCTTATTTTCAAAGGATCATAAAATCTATAGCCAAACTCATCATGACCATAACCAATGAAAATGCACTTTATTGTCTTAGCATCTAATTTGGACTTCTCATCTTTTGGTTCATGCACAAATGCCTTACAACCAAAGACACGAAGGTGACTATAGGAGACATCTTTCCTATACCACATTCTGTCACGAACATCAATCTCTTCTTCTTGTGTGGAGAGAAAAATCCTAAGTCACATCAGAGCTAATTTATTTATTTTTTTGGGAAATTTACTTGACTGAATGATGGAGCCTAATTACGGTAAAATGATTAGTTTGAACGGGACTAATTATCATAAATAGAGAGGAAAAATGAAGGATTTGTTATTGGTTAAAAGATTACATTTACTTGTGTTTACTACTCAGAAACCTGAAAACAAGTCTGGTGAAGACTAGGATTTTAAGCATGAGATGGTTCGTGGCGATGATCGGCTCATACGAGTGCAGTTTGATCCTTGTATCGAAAGTCTTTCTGACGGAGGTTTTTTCAGGCAAGCGTGTCCCGTTTAAGTGTGTAAACGGCAGTACAAATGATGATCGTTTGTGATTAAGGTACTCATATTTGAAAATGCTTTCGCTCCAGGGGGAGTGTACCAATGTAGAAGAGACTCTCACTTGAGAGGGAGATTTTTTAGGTATCCAAGTGTGAGTCTAAGTCCCCCATTGAGTAGGAATGAGAAAGTTGAGCAACATATAAGAAAGAAGACCCACAAACCCGATGTCTTAAGGTTTTGGGTTGAAGGTGGTGTCATTCCCTTGTAGGTTTGGGCTCTTGTCTCATTTCTTGTTTGTCTCCCCGATGTTTTCCCTTTAAATTTTCCCAACAAGTGGTATCAGAGCTGATGGTTCGTCTTTTTCACCGTGCGAATGAGCTCAGTTTGACCCTGTATCGAAAGTCTTCTTGACGGAGGTTTCAGGCAAGCGTGTCTCATATAAGTGTGTGAACGGCGGTACAAATAAAGGGTCATTTGCTTTTGCTCGAGGGGGGTGTATTGATGTGGAAGAGGGACACTCTCACTTGAGAGAGAGACTGTTACATATTCAAGTGAGTCTAAGTCTCATATTGGGTAGGAATGAGAAAGTTGAGCAACATATAAAAAAGAAGACCCACAAACCTAATGTCTTCAAGTTTTGGGTTGAAGGTGGTGTCATTATCTTATATGGGTCTGGCTCAGTTCTCATTCTTGTGAAATTTTTCCAGTGTTTTCCCTCTCAGATTTTCCCAACAAACCATATAGAACACTTATTCCCAGAGTTTTCAGTCTTGAAAGAAAAAAACTAGACATTGATTTTACTTGTACAATTATATTTTACAAAATCAACATATAATGCTCTTTTATCAACTCTTTCGCTAGAATGTTAAATATGTATCTTGAATGTTTTTGTTACAAAATATTATTCAAATTAATGTATAACAAATTATAAAATGATACCATTTACTAAACATATAAGAACAAGAAAAAATCTCACTAAAAAATACCTAATACAAATTACAAAAATGTAAAGAAAAAAAAAGAATGAATTAGGAGTCAAAACTTTGAATGTGGAAATCATTTACAAGAAATTGAGTGTTTAACAGAGACAAAGATTTTTTTGGCATTAAAAATTTAATTAAAAATAAAATGAAAATAACGTGATATGAATAATAGATAGAATGAACATGTTTGTAAGGGGGAGGTGCAACAATAATAGCCTAAGACTTACATAACGACACATAGTGCAATAAAATTGACCATAAAAATTTATAGTGTTTACACATTTTTAAAACTCACTATTCAATAATAAAATTATATATATATATATATATATATATATATATATATATATATATATATATATAAAATAAAAACCTACATGCCTAATTATGCCCCAACATCATTCAGTCCAAATTTGAGAAAAATACTGAACATTACTTTTTGCAGTCCTGCACCCCACAATTAGGTGAAATAGAAGGTGGAGGAAGAATTTGTCGGTGAATAACTAAAATATCTCGTCCACTCCTCTCTCGTTGTTCTGAACTATATTTCATACATCTTGAAAATTTTATTTTGAAAATCTTGTTCTGAAAATCTGATCATATTTTGAAAAATTTATTTAAAATATATTTTATGAATTTTATTAATCCGGAAGTCACTAAATAAGAATAAAATAATTATTTTAAAAATTGTGGAGGTACATATTGAAACTGAGGGAGTGAAGGAAGCAATTGCGGAAAAGTTTGATGCAAGAACCGAAATGGACTGTGAATAGCATAAGGTTGGAGTGGTTTTGAAAGGGAAGGGTTGACACATGGGACGGAATGTTTAAGAAGAAAAAGAATGATGACCTTAAAATATTTTATAATAAAATAGTCTAAACTAGGTGCTAATCACATGATTATCCCTAAAAAAAGCAACTTTATCCTTAAAAAAAGCAACTTCACAAGTATAGAACAAGCCAATAAGTTAGATCTATCCACCATTCTTAATTGTTTTTTTAGTAAAATATGTAAAAACTAGAATAAAATACATGAAAATAATTGAAGGTAGATATTTCAAAATAATAATCATAAGAAGATTAAACGAATTAATTTGAGTGATTTATAACCCAACTTGCACTAATTTTTTTGAAACCGGCCATGGGATGAGGGAAACTAGATGTTAGATTACTTTATTGATTCCCATCCTAATAATTGTGCACTATGCTAATCTTTTATGGCAAATAAAGCAAAGGCACATTTGAAAGTTACACACATTACAAAAATAGTAGCAATTAATTTATGTGTTTGGGTAGTGAAGTTACATTATTGATTGAAAAACAGAAGCTTCCTCCTTGGGATGAGGATAAAGAGCAATAGAACATGCCGGAATATATAATAATAAAATATATAATAATTTAATAATTAAAAAAATAAAAGAGGCAGTGACACGAAAGGCGCGTGGAAGCCGTTGGTTTAACCCAAAACAGCCCTTCCTATATCAGAGGCAACGGAAAAAGGAGCTTTCTGCTTCTTTGGTTTCTTCCACACAAATAATTCACATTTCGCTCTTTTTCTCTCTCTTCCTATTCGCACGTACACACACAACTCGCTCGCGCTCTCTTCTTTTCCGATTCCACTGTGCGGACGCGAGTGACTCAGTACTGTTCCGTCAAACCCTTATTCTGTTGATTTTCTGTTACGCTATTTCATTTTCCGCGCTTCTGCCGATTGCGATTATGGTTGTTAATTTTCACGATTTCAATTCTTTCATTCTCATTTCTTACACTCTGCATTGTTTATCCTGATGTATTCCGATTCGATGCATCTGTTGCTCTCAATTACATTGCGTGCCTTTTTCTTTCTTGAAGCGTTTCGTTTTTGCGTGTTGCATCGCGTGCTAGCGGAGAGATATGGTTAGATTGGTTTTTTGGAATGTGTTGTTCGTAATTGAATTCTGCCTTACTGTGATGTGATGTGATGTGATGATGCGTGTTTTTTTGTAGTGTTCTTTGTGATTCAATGCTGTTTTTTGTTTGTTGTTTTAGTTTGAGATGGGGATATACCTCAGCGCTCCTAAAACAGAGAAGGCCTCTGAAGATGGCGAGAACGACCAGCTGCGGTTCGGTTTGTCTTCCATGCAGGGTTGGCGTGCTTCCATGGAGGATGCTGTGAGTAATTGCCTCCTTCTTTTTTCTGCCTGTTATTACATTTGCTTTTGCTTCGTTTTTATGTTGCCATCGGCAAGTGTTTGGTTGCATTCGAGGGAAGTTATGTTAAAAGAGTAGTTTGAGTTCATTGCCAGTGCTATTTTGACAACGAAGTGTAACGAATGTCCTAAGCTAGATTGACGGCTTACATATTGACGTGATAGTGAGTCGAGTGGTGTCTGGCATGTTAATTTTGATATTTGTGAAATTGACTGAGAAAGCTGTAAAAGGAGCCGTGTCTTATGTTAAATGTAGCTTATATAGATTATGAAGTTTCATTGTTAATCAGCTATAGTGAAGAGAACAAAAACTTCACTTTTTTTCTGGCACTTCAACTAAAGTTATTTCCGTTACCTATTGATGTGATTGTTCAAATGTAACTCTGTTTTTCAAATTTTCAGAGGCTTAAATTTCCCTCCTCTAGTGTAGTTTTAGTCATGAGAAATTGCTTCTCTTTGGAAGTGAATTGCATACATATGACGTAGATGCTTGGCGTAAGATGATTTTGTACTACAGTCTTCAGTAGCTTATTATTGTATTACAACCCATTCCATGGTGTACACAAGTTTTAATTCTTCTACATTGCTTGCCAGCATGCAGCTATCCCATATTTGGACGATTCTACATCTTACTTTGGCGTTTATGATGGTCATGGAGGTCGGTATCAGCTCTTTATGTTTTCAATTTTATTTAACCAATGTGTCCATACTCATTTTCTTAAGCAAGTAGGGAATGATTTCATACTGATTCTTTTAAATTTAAATTAATTTGATCTGTATCTCACCATTGGAAATGTCCCTGTAAAATATTTATAATAAAATGTATTTCATTACTTACGAAGTGGTTTCACATTTCTAATATTTGATGTTTTTTATTTTGAAACTCCCTTCAGAACTCACCTTAGCATGCGTGGCTTTTACTGGCTAACAGTGTTTTCTTTTTTTGGGTCATTGATTGGGATTGCATTTTCTTTTTTGACCCTATCTGCTCTCTTGACCAAATGTCGTCACCTAAAATGTGAATAACAACATTATAGGAATTACAATTCTTTCAAACTTGTCATTAGACTTAAAATGCTGAATAAGTTTTCCTTTTCCCTTTTTTAATACTTGACTTGTTTCAGCCTTGCTTCCATTATGTAATATGTGGTTCACAATTTTCATTATTGACAAACAAAACAAAACCCTTAAGCTTACACATTTTGGCATAATAAATCTAATTCAAGTGATATCATATTTGAGTTTGGACAGGAATGCCTTCCCAATCTACTTCACATCCACAATTTATTGCCCTCATATTTTTGTTTATTTATTTATTTGGAACTTTGTTCTGCAGCCTATGTTAAAGGAGAAAAAAGGGGAGGGGGGAATATCCTTTTATGGTGTGTATGCACTTTATCTATATTAGAGTATTAGCCATTCAGACTCAAGTAATATTGATCATAGCTCAGTTGAGGACTTTGAGAAATTTGTAAATCTTAAATTATTTCAAAATGAAGGTAATGGCCTAGCGGTGCTAACATTTATAACTTATTGTCTACATCTAGTTTTATAATCCTCAATATGGTCTCACCGAATTGCAGGCAAAGCAGTTTCTAAATTCTGTGCCAAGTATCTACACCAGCAGGTGCTGAAGAGTGAATCTTACCAAGCTGGAGATATAAGCACATCTTTACAAAAATCGTTTCTCAGGTATTCATGTTTGTTTTTCTTTAGAGCTTTTATTAATCTTACTGGATGCCAAATAAAAGTCAGGGGATGGCACAGTAGGTAGATGTTCTTTACATGTAAAAGCTTATTTGGCTTAGGCTCAACCCTGCCTGTGGTATGTGGTCAACTTTTGCACCAAATGATTTACCCCATCTGTCTACTATATATGCCCCAGGGGAGATCTGGCATAAGAAAAATATAGCTATGAACTAAGTTGCAGACACTTCTTATAAATATTTTTAAAACAATTTTTTCTCCTATCTTTTTTATTCTTTTCGTATGTGTTATTGATGTTTTGAAACATCTCTTCATTTTCTTTTGTAGTCTTGTTAAAAGTCTTAGAAAGTAGACTTTAAACCTAATACAATATCATGAAACTGGCTTATAAGATGAAGTTTACACCTACTTATAAGGAATGTCACTGCCTGATCTGAAAGTCATTTTCAGAATTAGTGTTTATTTTTAGTTATATTTCGTTTCCTACATGATTAAAATCATTTGCACATTTGGGGATTTGTAGATCCATAAGTTTCATGCCCATAAATGGAAATGGAGATATGGCATTTAATGGAACTGCTTCTGTCAAAATTATGTCACTTTTTTTCATTTTATATATATTTTCCTTCATATTGGCAGAATGGATGAGATGATGCGTGGACAAAGAGGGTGGAGAGAATTAGCAGTCTTGGGGGATAAAATAGAAAAGTTATCTGGTATGCTAGAGGGCTTTATTTGGTCTCCCAGGAGCAGTGAAGCCAATGACCGTGTCGATGATTGGGCATTTGAGGAGGTAACAATTAAGACGAATTTCTTGCATCATCGTAGCTTGCTTTTCTAACTTATTCCATTAATGCACTTTATCAGGGTTTCATTGTATGAAATTTAAGGTGGTAAGTATATTGAAAGTTTTTTAAATTAAAGCTTAGCATTTATGCTTTTTGATTATTTATGTAAATGCAAATCTAATATTAAAAAAAAATCCATTTAACATACTTTTGTACGGGTCAGTATATATATTAGAGTCGATGAGTTATTTGCTCAACTTTCTTTGCTTAACTGCTTATAAACTAAACAGCATTTGTCAGTTATGAATTACCACTTTCTTAAACCTTACGGTGATACTTTCCTTGTGTATGTTAGAATTTCATTATTTCAGCTTTGTTTCATGTCTTCTGTATTTTTCTCTACCTCATACGTACAGTGCTTGTTCACTATGGGAGAGTGATAAACTTTTGTACCAATCAAAATAAGCATTAAAAGCCAATTCTTGTAAGATGTCATGATGCATGTCTCAATTTGACAGTGACAGAGTGTCCTTTCTGATTTCGTGATTACAGCTACACATTATAAGGTTTAGTTTTTGAGGATATGCTTTGTATCTTTCCTTTCTTTCCTAATAATAACCTGGGAAAATTGCACTTACCTTTTCTTAAATGACACCCATATTTAATTTTGTGAAAAACCCTTACCTCTCCTGAGATAGGCATCAAAAGTTAACCTTTTAAACTTTGGTGCTCTTCATTTATGTTTTCCAAATATCAAATTTTCTCCCAAAAATATCAGGAAACCGTGAAAAGAAAATGAGAGAAACATGAAGAAGAGCGAGCATTTTACTAGTAATACATAGCAAACTTATTGAGAAGTTGGAGGCGCAGAGGATAGCTGTCTCTGTCTTCAACCAACAACTGCTTTTGCATTCTTAAGAATAGTCAATCATGGTGTGTAGAGTTTGAAAGAAGTTTTGTGGATGCCTCCTGTTAATGGAGTATCTTCTGTTATTTTGTAGGGGGTGTCACTTGGTTAAACAAAAATAAGTGTGTGTCACACTTGATTAAACAAACAGGGCATCTAGGTGTTTGTTTAAAAACTAAGTGGTTGTGAATATCAATTGAGATGACCTTGGCGTAAGTGAGTATAATTTCACATAATAATTTCTGTTTGTCAATAAAAAAAACTTCAGTTGTTGTTTGTCAATAAAAAGAACTACAAGTTGTAAGGTCTGATGTAGGGCATACAAGTTTTGAATCCTACTATAGAAAGTTTTATTCTGAGTTGAGAATTTTATGCTGTAAATTAGGGACCCCATTCTGATTTTACTGGACCAAACTCTGGAAGCACAGCTTGTGTAGCTGTTATCCGAGGAAACAAACTTGTTGTTGGTAATGCTGGAGATTCTAGATGCGTCTTGTCAAGGAAAGGCCAGGTATTCTCACCTTTTATTTTTATCTTATAGGGTGTAGATATATGATAATAAAAGGGTGCTAATTCTGGGTACAATTTTTGTATTCTGATATGAATATTTCGGTACAGATATTTTGATGCACTACTAATTTTTTAACGTAAAAGGTGTGTTTACATTTGAAGTGAAATAGTGAGAGGAAGGAAATAGGAAGAACGGAAATAAAAAAGAAATAGAACAGGAAAATGTTGTTTGGATAGATACAAGAAAAAATGAAAGAAAATTCTCTCTATTTGTTTGGATTAAGGTGTGTATGACCAGTCCCAACGCACTAACCCGATTGGGCCCAAGGTTGATTTGGTGGGTGTTATAAAATTAGACCCAGTGTATTTTGAGTGTGGGCTTGGGTTATGAGTCATCATCTCAACCTGGTGTGATGTCTTATATTTTCTTTGAAGCGAGTATATTTTTAGCAACCTGGTAGAGATGAAGATAAACTCAGCCTAACTTGTCTCATGCTCATCCCTAACTTCGATGGTAGGAAGAGTAAGTAGAAATAAATAAATGTATTATATAAAAAAGTTTTTTTTTCCTAATAAAACCAAACATTAAATTTAACAAAAAGATGTAAACCTTGTACTGCTTTATACTTTTCTTAATATCAAATTAGATTTTTTTTTATCTTTTTATCTTATAAAAAGTTATTTAATTTTTAAAGAACGGAAAACAGATAATCAAATGCCAAAAACATTTCCCCCGACTTTAGGATGAAGTTTTATTTATGTACAAAGTCTAAATTTCTCCTGTACCTGTCAACACACTAAATATTTCTGACTTACTTTCCAAAATTATGAATTTACTAAGATTTAGTGAATTAGAGTCTATGAATAGATACTTTCGGTGCATGGGATATACATTGTTTGACTATATAATATATTCATACTCAAAGTTATGCTGAATTTTTATTTGCAGGCACACAATTTATCTAAGGATCACAAGCCTGACCTTGAGGCTGAGAAAGACAGGATTCTAAAAGCTGGTGGTTTCATCCAAGTTGGACGGGTCAATGGAAGTTTAAACTTGGCTAGAGCAATTGGTAGTAGAAATTCTTTTTTGTTATAAATTTTTAATGTAAAGCAAAATTTTTGAGTGTTCTATTGTTTCCTGAATGTTTTATAGTTGCTGCCATGATATTTTTTATTTCCTTCACCAGTACATAGTGTTTGTAATATAAATTTCTTTCTATTCCAGGAGATATGGAGTTCAAGCAGAATAAGTATTTGCCTGCCGAAAAGCAGATTGTGACTGCTGATCCGGACGTAACTTCAGTATGTATTGCCCAATGCATTATTTTATTTGTAACTAAGTTAATATTTATGGATTGCCTCTTTTTAGGACCTTTGTTTTTTGTGAAGTTATACAAAAATATCTTGGAAGAAATATAACATGAATTCCTTATTCATATTTTGGCATCACTCCAATAGAAAAGCTTAATGAAATAGAGAGGAAAGAAACATGAAAATAGAAGTGGAGTAGAAAAGATAAATTGATTGGACGGATAGAAATAAGATCGAGAGAAGTGAAAAAAGTCTCTGCTTGTTTGGATGAGTAGAAACTATAGTGGAAAAAATAAATAAATGATTTTAAAAATATTTTTACACTAATTAAAAATTAATTTTTAATACAATAGTTTTTCTTAACATAAATATTCCTTATTATTTTTATATTATAAAATAAATTTAGAAATTAAATCAAAAAATGAAAAAGAGATTATTTTCCTCCCATTTCATTTCAATTTGAAAGAAAAATGTGTTCTGGTGGTGGGTCCACACTTCTCTGGAACAAAAGATAGAAATTTAGTATTTCTATCTTATCTCCTTACTATTTCTTTCTACTTTATTTTACACCAAACAAACAAGGGGTTAAAGTGAAATGTTCTTTTGTAGTGTTATTTTCTATTTTTGTGCTCCAATTAAAATTTATGCGTATACTCAATGTACAGGTTGAACTTTGTGATGATGATGAATTCCTTGTGATAGCTTGTGATGGAATATGGTAGGTTTACTCGGCTACTTAAACTTACTCTACAAACACCATTGCTATCACCAAATTTATATAGATGGCAAAAAATCCTTTTTTTTTTTTCGTTTTTGTAATTCACCACAAATAATCTACTTTTATATAACCTCTGTGCAGGGATTGCATGTCTAGCCAACAGCTTGTGGACTTTATACATCAACAGTTAAAGACGGTAAGTTTTTTATGGCTGCCTTTTATTTACTGATAGAAAATAATTTGAATACGGAACTCACATTGTAATTGCAAAACTGGTGGTATCATTTATAAAAAATCGTGAATATGCAGGAGGATAAACTTTCTGCGGTTTGTGAGAAAGTATTTGATAGGTGCTTGGCACCAACAGCTGGTGGCGAGGGATGTGATAACATGACCATGATCTTGATTCAGTTCAAGAAACCTTCCAGCCCTAATGTTTCTGTCACGAACCAGCCCCAATCGTCTGCTCAACCACCTGAAACCGATAGAAGTTCAGAGAAAAAAGTAGAATCGAAGTGAGAGAATTTCGAACATGACTTGATAGTCATCAGTATCTTAGTGCGTGCATGTTGAGGCATTGGTAAGCAGAGGTTCTTGGGTAGCATTTTATATCCAAATTTCAGGATGTTAATTCTCACTAGGGGATTGTAAATTTGTGACAAACTAATCCATGGGGCTAATATTGGTTTTGTACATAAGTGTGGATGTCTAGAATATGAATGGAAAAGAAAGAAGTTTCAGAAAGCATACTGATGTACACTGGATGGCTAAAATCACCGTTGCAAACTTACCAATGCCAATGAGTGTCGACCAGAGGGAGAATGCGTAGAAAGAACTTGTCTGGATTCTGAAATGGTTTCATGATCCATGATCAGTAGCAGTTCCTTAAGGATTTTGTGCCATGTACTGTTTTACGTTGGCCTTTTCTATTTCCACCCCTTTCTGGGCTCATCTACCAGTGTTGCCTTCACACAATTGTTATCACTGTTCAATTTTTCTTTTTTGAAATTATAAATGGTCGTTGATTTTCTTGTTGGGTTCTTTTTACGGTTGATAATTCGTAGTATCATGACGCTCTTTTTTCATTTTACCTTCTTTTCAAATGTTCAAATTAACTCCTATTGGTAAACTAAATCAGATTAAAAGTAAATGAGCAGTTCATGACAAAGGAAAAACAATAAATTGGACCTCCATCCACCCCACAGAATAAAAACTATAAAGGAAAAGCCATTATATGTGTTGTTGTCATGCCTTTTAATAGACATTTTTTCATATCACTGTCACAATTAATTCTTTATTTTATTTCAAATACTTCTTTAACATTGCTCTTAATTCTAAACATTCGTTTAACTTACTAAAAGACATAAAAGATATAAGTAGTAGATTTTGTTCAAACCCAAGAATAAATGTCCTGGACCCATTTCTAAACACTGCATGTATAAGGAAGAAAAGTAAGAAAAAATATATTGGAGGTATAAAACATAATTTAATCACAAATTATTATATACGTTATGTTGTTAACTTATTTTATAAATATTATAAAAATCATATTAGGAATAATTTCTTAATAATATACGTTTGTCTTTTTATCATCAACAACGATAATAATAATAATATCAATACGTTGTCAGTAAATGGAAATTAAACCCAATAAATAAGTTTTTTTAGAGTTATAGAGAGTTAGTTATATATAAATTTAAGTGAATAATATTGATACCTATTCACGTGTTATCCCATCCCTTGACAGCAAATTTAGATTGCATTTTTTCTGACAGATATGCTAATTAACCTAAGAACTGGATTACACAAACGTGTTCCAAGCAAATAATCTTACTAGGCAATGATTACAAAAAGTAATTAAGACTAAAGACGTGATAATAATTTTCACCTGCACTGATTATTACCACTACTAAATATGGTAGTGAACTAAATCAGAAAATTTAATGTTACGATGCAATCTACAAGGAGCACTTTTTAAAAGTTTTATAAAAAAAAAAAAGTTATATCTCATAGGCACATCTTATAAAAAAGAAGTTATCTTTAAAGACACGACTTTAATTTTGGTATTGGAAATTATAAACAACTCGTGTTTCAAAAAACACAACCTCCATTTTATTTTCTTCTTGTAATATTAAAGTCATTTTCAACTACTTGTGTGACTTTGGTTTGATTAAATCTAATAAAGTATTAGAGATTGTAAACAAAAAGTTAGATTAGAACTTTTATTTTGATTATCTTAATCAAAGTTGTGGACCAGAATCATAATTTCTGATTATTAAAGTTACACAAAAATCTTGACCTAAGCTCTTTTCGTTGTAATGAATACCTGGTTCATTTTAATAAATGCGAAATAAAAAACTAAAAACCTCCATATCAAAATGAAAAGATTATATCCTAAACCCTCGATACCAAATTGATTGCATTGCCCGGAAATTGCAAATGATGGGAAAAGTGGTGCAAGAAGAATGGTGAAGAGAATGAAAAAAATAACCCCCTGAGTTGTGACAAGAGTAAGTGCTTGAGATTGTGACTCATGTTGTGACACATAAATCAACTATGTTCTTGCAAGATCCATAAAATCAACTATCTTTTGTTTATCTTTAGTACAACGGGCTTCGGTGGGAGACTGGGATGCATGACTGATTGGAAGGATATAGAATTTAAGCTAAATGGAAAAAAAAAAAAAAATAGAAGAGAAGTCGTATTTATCATGTACTATATATGTGTAAATTTCAATGATCATAACTTTTACTTCTACATTACTTTAATTAAAAATAATTAAACAGAAATATATATTTTTAACACGACTTTGATATTTTAAAAAAAAGTCTTACTTTTTAAAACACAATTTATACGTGATTTTCAGAGTCTTGTTTTTGAAAAAATGACTTCTTTCACTATGAAATCGTGATATGATTGAAAATTATACTAAAATCAAAATTTTCCAACTAAATGCAAACTTCCAATCATGTGTAAACAAATTTAATAATCAGTTATGACATATACTTCATGAATTAGAGATCCTATGAGTGCTACTGTTCTAACACTACAACATTTCTTGTGGGAGTTTACATGTTCTTCGAAAATCGTGTTTGCTGAATCTTAGAAGGCATGGCTTGCTCCAATAACCCACTGATATGTATGAGCTATGCACTTACAGACATGATATATGAAGAGGAAAAAAATATATATAAAATAACTCGATTCGTGTGTGTTCGTCTATATATATATAATATGTAAAAGAAAATTTAAAATTAAGAATAGTTATTTTAACAAATTTTTTAATTATTTAAATATATAATAAGTTTTAGATTTAATATTAGATATATATATATAAGTGTGAATTTAAGTTTTATATTTAGCAAAAATAAAAAAGTTAAATAATATATAAAAAAACTTACAAACTCTTTATTTTAGGATTTTGGATTAGAATTGACGTGGATCATTTACACTAAATCTACTTACATCTTATGGTTAGAAGATCTTTCCGATATATTTTTTTTTCTATTTTTCCGGCACACAATATTAATTTAATTTAAATTTTTAACTTTTAAATTGGTTGAATTTCCATCTTTCTTAAAGATGGTAGTATTTTGACATAATGAAAATTGAAAACCATGACAGAATAATTTACATTTAGCAGTTTTTTTGTTCATTTAATTAGAAAATTGATGATTTTTAAAGGTGATAACAATATCTAAAACGAAAAATCTTTTTGTAAGAAAATAACTTTTATGTTGGCTTTCTCTTGTATTAAAACTAAGTGAGGCGTTTTGTTGATTGATGAAGTAAAATTAAATTATTTTAAATTTGCAACAAATGAATGCGTAAATTAAAATAATTAATTAGCTATGGTTAAAAAACTTCTGTTACAAAAGAAAGGTTTTTTGTAATTTAAAAACTCTAAATGGTAGTACTCTCATTCTTAAATAGAATAAAATATTTTTTAAATGTGTTGCTTGCATAGGAAAGACAAGTAGATTTTCTAGATCAATTCTAAAAAAAACATATGAATTTAAAACATAGCTTAAATTAAATTGTTTTTTAGGTGTGAACATATAAATTCTTTCAAATGCTTCAGTGAAGTCAGTTTATTTGTTATTATACTGAGGGAATACATGGAATATGATTTAGAACCTTGGTCTTTTCCATTTATTAGGGACAAATTAAAAGTTTACACACACACAATACATACATATATATATATATATATATATATATATATTTCTTATATTTATAAAAATGACCAAAATCAAACAGTAACACAAAATTATAGTTGTACAACTGGGGAATGGAATCAAAAGATGTCTTGGTCCCAACATATATTCTCATAATCATATCCTACCACTCCAAGGGAAGCCATATTCAACCAACCAAACCACTACGTATCCCATCAAATTTGAGTCACTAAACCAATGATTTTGTTTCAATTTGTTACTATTATCCTATAGGGCTTTTTTTCTCTTCTTATAAAATATCTTAACTCTTAAATCCCAATTGAGATTTGGTGTACCAGCAACAACAAGCCAATTAGGGTTCATAATCATTCAAAACATATATAATGGAGCAAGACAAGGCATGAGACTGAGATTACCATGTCCCTCCTCATCTCTAAACAACTACAAAATACACCTAGTTCTAAGCACATTTCAACATGTTAAAACGTGCTATGTTAAAGCCAAAATGACATGGCCCTCACATATACGACAAGAAGAAGAAGAGGAAAGAAAGATTCTTTCATATAATTCAAGCGCAAAAGGTGATCTAGGGCTCAGATAAAAGGGAAAATAATTGCCAAAGAAGGAGGGGGGCAACACGTGGAAGCACAAAAGAAGGTTTCAATGAGGGGACTGCCCTAAATGCCTTTTTTTTTTTTTTCTTCCAAACATTGTTCACCTATACACAGGATATGTGGTGACTTTTTCAACCTAAATTTGTGTTTTGCTTGGTCTTTGAAGTCTAGATTGAAAATTAGAAGTTATTTAAAGTAGTTTTAATTTAGATGTGAATTATGAATATATATATATATATATATATATATATATATATATA
>Ga0099824_1003537_pt1 | contig 22809 bp, 14 predicted proteins | sample SiratrowhiteBW_FD_76837 | JGI IMG/M metagenome (GOLD analysis project Ga0099824, IMG submission 76837) | Root nodule microbial communities of legume samples collected from California, USA - Siratro white BW | ecosystem: Host-associated > Plants > Roots > Nodule | place: USA: California... | reverse complement strand
TTATATATATATATATATATATATATATATATATATATATTAAAATAAATTTAGAGTTTATTTTTTATTTATTTTTTGAGACAAAATTTATTATATATCTTTATAAAAACATATAAAATATATAAAAATATAATAAAAACAATATCAAATTTTTTTTATATATATATATATATATATATATATATATATATATATATATATATAATTGATTTTAAGGTTTATATCAATTTCAATCCAAAATTGTTAACAAAAGAGAAGGTGAAACTTCGCAAGAAAACTTTGTCTCTTGTATTAAGTTCTACTAAATGATAATAAAATGTGTTGCAATATAGTGCACACACAAAATCATTGTTAAAGGAATTTGGAACCTACGTGCACTGATTCCCTTCAATGGTTAAAACTTTTACTTAAGGAGCCCAAGAAACAAAAACAGTAAGATAAGATTTTAGTTTCTATTGAGTTAACGCAACATTCATCCAGACAAATAATATATGCAGGTAAGCAAATAACTTCCAATTGATGAAGGATATCAATATAGCTTCGTATCAAAACCTTTGATAACATATAGATATATGATAGATAATAGAGGATTTTGATAAGAAGTTGCGAAAATTTGGTCTATAACACATAAGTGGGAGGTGGTACGAAAAGGTGGTACGAAAATTTAGAAGGATAAATCGAAAAATCTAAAAGAAGAATTAAAAACCTAGAACATAGAAATTTTTGGAGCTACTGAAAAGAAGAAATAAGTTCAAGGTAGATATTTCAAGATCTCAACAAGTTTAAGGTTGTATAGTTTCTCTTAAAAGTTTTGTTCTCGTATACTTTACTAGAAGTTTATATAATTAACTGGTAGGTTGTATAGTTTTTCTTAAAAGTTTTGTTCTCGTATACTTTACTAGAAGTTTATATAATTAACTGGTAGAACAAAAGTGTAACATTCTATAATTTTGATTAAGTATTAAAAAGAACAAAATACAAAAGTGAAAATAACACACACACATAGACTAATTTTTCACTAGTATTTGTATTAAAGTGTTTATGTTCACCACCAACTAAATGAGATGAAAATAAAAGTGAAAATAGAAACGAGTCATTGTGACTTTGAAAAGTATGTAAATTTTGATATCTTTGCATGAGAAATACAAGTTCTTTTGATCCAATTGTGTCTCAAATATGATTATACATCTATGTTTTTATTTGAAGCTGCTTAAAATCTCATGTTGAAAGAGTGGAGAAGTGTAAAGATTGAAAGAGGCAAGACAAAACTCATTCTTGGAGATTTGATGCCTCAAAGACATAAAGAGGAAGCATTCTGAAAATCTTGCCCATGAGCGACAATGGGTGAGATCCCACTTATGTTGAAGCACTGAAGCATTATAAAAAGGCGATCTACCTCGTTTTTAGGGTTGACTGACACTTGTAGAGAGCACGGAGGAGTTGAGGAAGATTTTTTGCTCCTTCTTGGTGAACTTAAGTTGTAATGGCTACCATGGGTAGCTAATTTTCTCCATTTGGGATTGAGTGTAATTTTTTGAACTCATTTGTATTTTGGTGATATTTATGTATAATATTTCGTTTCTACTCAATCTTGATAGTTTCATTTTGTGTTTAACGCTAGATTCTATTTGATCAGTAGAGTGTTGATTTTGACCTTTAGATTTAACTGGAAAGTACTTCTAAACTTTTAACCTAGATGAGAATACTCAATATATTGGAATGCTAGGAATAGGTTTTAATTTGTTGATTGCTTTATAATATTTGTTCTTAATGTTGAGTAATTTACTAGATAGTTGAGGAATCAGTATTTAAGAAATTGTTCTTATGAATTTCACACTTGAGGAATCAATGTGAATGATCTTTATATGTGCATCAATATTGAGTAGTTATGAGTATTGTATGTTCTTATCAAACCAAAATATGAATGAGGAAGATAGATGAAGTTTAATCCCAAGTCCTTTTACTGACTTGGAAGGAGAAACCGAAAAGCCTAAAAGAAGAATTAAAAACCTAGAACATAAACTTTTTTGGAGATATTGAAAAGAATAAATAAGTTCAAGACAGATAATGTAGGTAGATCGTTCAGGATTTCAATAAGGTTGTGTAGTTCTTTTTAAAAGATTTGCTCTCATACATTTTACTAGAAGTTTATATGATTATCTGTTAGAGTAAAAGTGTAACATTCTATGATTTTGATTAAGTGCTAAAAACAACAAAGTATGAAATAAGATCATACATTGTTTAAGATTAATGTTTTTAACAATAAATCTTGTTAGACGTAAGTGTTTAGTCTGACAAATGATACAACATTGTGCACTTCCTTACACAGAGTATTCTAACCTCGGCTCAACTATTTATCCCGTAAGATATTCATTTTTATTATATTTTGGTGCAAAAAGTTGCATAGGGAGATGAATATTGTCAATAATCAAGAATGTTGTATAAAAGAATAGTAGTTAATGTTGTATGGAATGTAACGTGGATATTCAAGCTTTAAAGGATTTTCAAGTAAGCTAAAGTTGGTTAAACCCTCATGAGACATTCTTCGGTGCCATAGAGCCAACTTTTAAGAAAAAGAAGTGAGATCCCCTATGCTCTCTATCTCTCAACCTTAATAGGTAGTTGGGCATTGCTCCCAATCTCTCTGAAACATAATACAAAACAATTCAACCAGTGTTATCAAATGATGAAGCACAATTTTGACAAGAAAAATTATACTTTATTTCCTTTGTATAAACACCCTTTTGACAATGATCTTAGCGTGTGAATGAAGTCCATGAACGAACCAAGTTAGCAAGTGATGTTGTGGAGGATCCAGATTCTCCAACAGCAGCCAAAGCCACGTGTTTGAGCTTCAGACTTCTCTCTCCAATCTCCTTATTCTCCATCACCTCTCTCACTCTCTTCTCCACTTCCTCTCCACTCACAAACCCATCTTCTTCCCTCTCATTCACCGCAACTGCCACCTTCATCTGCCTCACCATCACCTCCCTATTCACGTTCTGCTCTGCGTACAGCGGCCATGCAACCATCGGCACTCCCGCCACCACCGCTTCCAACACCGAGTTCCACCCGCAGTGACTCACAAACCCCCCCACCGACTCGCGACTCAGCACCTCCACTTGTGGGGCCCATGCTTTCACCACCATGCCTCGATTCTTGGTCCTCTCCAGAAACCCATCCGGCAAGACTGAAGCCAAGTCGAATTCATCCCCTGGCTTTGCTGCTTCCTCTCCCTGCTTTGGTCCCTCCTCTTCTAATGGCCTTTTCACAACCCATAAGAACCTTTTCCCACTCTTCTCTAACCCTTTCGCTATCTCTCCCAACTGTGACACTGAGAAGGACCCTCTACTTCCGAAACACAGATACACCACGCTTCTCCTCGGTTGTTCTTCCAACCATCTCACACATTCTCCTCCTTCCCCTTCTGTACAAACCAAAACAATGCTAAACCACTCTTTTAATAAAACATTATATAATAATGAAAAACGCATTAGAGTAAAATATTAATTTATTTATTTAAAATAATAAAAATAATACGATATTATACTAGAACATCACAAAAAATAATATGAAAATAGTTTTTTATCTTTAAAATTGCCCACACTCTCCGAAAAGTCACCAAAAGGACAAACAAAAAACTTTCCTGTCAAATTATTAAAATATCTTCTTTTGGTGATTTGGTCAACAAATGTATCTTTTAATTATTAAAATCATTGGATCATTAATATACGTTTAAGAAATAACGTGTCGTCAATTATTTATGTTTTGACAACTTATTTAACATTTTAACGAACTTATTTTCAATGTTGTTAGTTTTAAGAATTATTACGTAAATGTTACACTTTGAAATACCAAAGGATGTTTCATCCATGATTTTAAAGATTAATATTATAAAATAAAAAAATATTATAATATATATCAATTATCATTGAATAATATGCAAAGGACTTAACGCCAGATCAATTTGGTTACTTAAACCAATTTGATCGAAAATCTAATACTATGTACATTGATGAAGTTGTCAACCAAATACCTAATACTTTTTAAAAAGAAAATATATATAGTAAAAAAGTTAAACAATTCAATGACAATAGAGTATATAGTACGTTATTATTTATCTGCTTGTAACACAAAATTGAAAACAAATTTATATTTGTTGAATGGTAGGTGGAAATCCTCAAGATTAATTATTAAAATAAAATTACATCATATTTTATCATTTTTTTATTATTATTTCATAAATTTTATTATTTAAATTCTTCACATATTTATTATTGCACTTTTTATAATTTACACGTTTTTCTAATATACATTAAATATGTGTTGATGTTTAGGTTTTTAGAAAAATCACCTTTATAATAGCACAACGTTACGTTTTGCAACCCATTTTTCAATATATTTATAAATAACAATAATCAATCCTGACATCTTCAATATTTTTTAATTTGTTCCCAAATTAAGGAATAAAATTTGTATCACTTAAATTAATTTAAATTTAATATTTAGTTAAATAATCTATTCCTAAATTTACTGTTTAAAGAAAATTTATGAATCAATTTAAAAAAATATTTTATATTCATTTAATATTTATCAATATTAATCTAATATAATTTTTTAATATCTAAATATGACTTAATTATTATTTTATTGTTGTTTTTCTAATCTGTGACTTATTATGAAACTTAAAATTATTGCATGAAAGCCAACCTGATTGTTGCGGCTCCGCCAGGAGAGGACCAATATAGTGAACACGAGGCGCACGTGTGGCGTCTGGAAAGCACGCGCCCTCCGCGATTGCGGCGACCGCCGTAGGCTCAAGCTCTTCAAACGAGTTAACTATAATCCCACGCGCCGTATTTAGGCGCGTGCAAAAGTCCAACATGTCCAAGTAAGCAGGGTCGTCCCTGTCCAACACGGGTTGAGGCATGTCCACCGCCTTCAGGGGCGCGTTGCCCGGCACGCGCAGCTCCACCCCGACCATATCCTTAAACGACACGCTTGTCTCTTGGTGGAGTTTCGGGAAGTACGAGTATAGAGCGAGAACGGCGGCGCCGGAAGTGAAGAAGAAGTACACTGGAATGCCCATTGAAGAGGCTGATTCCATGGTGGAGGCGCAGAAGAGGTCGATCACAAAGGCTTTGACGGTGGCGGTTTTGGTGATTTGGGTGAGGGTGGCGGCCACGTGGGGGGCGTTTCTTTTGTTAAAGCTGAAGCCTTTGGTGGCGAAGCTGACGGTGGTTGTAAAGGTGGCCGGGGTGGTGCGGGGGAGGCGGAGGAAGGAGATGGAGGGGTGGACGACGGAGATGCGGCGGATGTAGGCGTCGGTGGAGGGGTGGTCGAGGAAGCCGGTGGTGAGGAGGATGGTGATGGAGAAACGGTGCGTTTGGATGAGCTTTGCAAGCTCAACCATGGCAACAATGTGGCCTATGCCTGCTGATGGAAACATCACTATGGTTTCTTCTTCCATCTTGGATTGTTGACTGTGTGAAATCAATGTTAAAATTGAGTAATATATATAACAAAATTTGATATGAATTTATTTTAAAAAAATTAGACTTTGAAAAATTCAAGATTGAGATATGTAGGATGAAAAAAATATTTGATTTAAGTCTTTGTGTGTCTTTTTCCAGAGACAGATTCCAGAATACTATTATTTGTTGGTTGGAGGTGTTCGATGCACATGTACTCTCTATATTTTCTGCAAGTGGAGCAGATGCACTCAAAAGAAATTTTAGTGTCGGTGTTAAAAGATAATTTTTCTTTTCTTAGCTTATAGTACAGTTTATTTAAATGTTTTGAATGAAAAAAGTCTTCGGTTTTATTAATGACTTTCCTATTGTTTAAAATGTAAAATAAAAGTAATAATATTGCATGTTTAATATATGTCTTATGCCATTACAAAACTAACTATGCACGAAATCCCTTAATTTTAGCTAATTATAATGTGGCACCTAATTATGCATGAAATCTAGCAGATAATCACAACCAATTTTCTTATAAATGATTGTCTCATTTCAATTTTCGTTGTATCGTACTTCTCCATTTTTCGTCGTCTTTGCTTTCTGAACACTTTTCCTCCATCTTTTACCTTTGTTCAGAGAAAACTTTCTAACTTCATAAAGATGACAATTACTTCCACCTCTCCTAAACAAACTTCTTTGACAAAAACTACCTCTTCAGCAATTAAATCAAATGAAACTCTCCTTTGTCAACGTTTGCATTTACTACGAAGGTAATAAACTTCAATACTTCAAGAGTGCAAAATGTACTTCCATCTTGTCATAAGTAGAAAACGTGTTCTTCATTTTTAAGAACGAGTTTGACCAGCAAAGAGGAAGCAAAGCTTGAGATAAACGAAAATAAAGGTAAAAGGAAACAGAAAAAATGAAAAAAAAAATATATTCAAGCCAAAAGAACAATGTTGCAACGCAATGAAGATTATGAGAACCTAAATCCTAAACTACCCAGAAGTAAATAGTCATCCCAACATAGAATAAAGATTATGAAAAGCAATAGGAGGAAGGGCTTTAGTCTCGATGTTGAAGACCAAAATTTATGAATAAAGTTTGATGAGACTTTGATGGACTTTCTCTCTTACAATACGACAATCGTTTTTTATATGTTCCGTTATTTCATAAAAGTCTTGATTTGAAAATATTTGAATGGTGGATTGATTATCACAATACAAAAGTGATGATTGTGTGTTGGATTTTCAAGTCTTACATAAGTTAAGAAAGTCATTGAACTTCGCAGGTGGTGATAGTTAGCACTTTATACTCAACTTCTGAAAAATTTTTAGAGACAATTGGTTGCTTCTTTGATTTTCAATATATGGGAGAATAATCAAGGTAGACAATGCAACCACTGACATATCATCGAGAATCGAGACATCTAGACCAGTCAGAGTCATTAAAAGCTTTGAATTGTATCTTACTGCCAGCAACAAGAAATATTTCCTACCCTCGAGCTTGTTTCAGATAATTCACAAAGACGTCTATTGACAATGAGTAGTAGGAGCGGAAACAAACTAGCTCAAGTGATTAATAGCATGCGTGATGTTTGGCCAAGTGTTGGTGAGGTAAATGAGTCTGTCAATTAGTCTTTCAAAAGAGGTTGGATTATTGAGTGATTCTCCTGTGTCTGAACTGATGTAGTTGGAGAAATTCATGGGATTAGAAATGGATACAAAAGAAAACATTTCTATCTCATTTAGAAGGTCAATTTCTCTTATTCAAATATATACCTTTGTTATTCCTTGCCACCTCAAAACCAAGAAAGTATGCTAGATCACCTAATTTTTTTATTTTAAGAGCTTGACCAATTAAATAAGTAATGTTATTAATCTTAGAAATATCATTTCCTATTAAAATGAAATCATCAACATAAACTAGCAAAGCAATTATCTTTGAATTGGAAAATTTCAAAAGTGGAGAACGATCAACTAAAGCTTGTTTGAACTTGTGTGAGAGAAGAACATTAGAAAGTTTGGCATACCATTGTTTATTGGCCTTTTCAACACCAAAAAGAGATTTTTGTAAATGACAAACTCGGATTTCCTTATTATGTTTCAGACTTGGGGAAGTTTTATGTCAACTTCCTCATGCAAATCCCCATATAAAAAAGTCATATTAACACTCAATTGTTTAAGATGCTAATTATGTACAATAACTAAAGACAATAACAGTCTAACAATAGTTAATTTTCTACATGGGAAAAAGTATCAATAAAATTTAGACAATCTAATTGAGTATAACCTTTAGTCACAAGACAAATTTTATACCTATCTATGGTGTTATCAACACTATATTTGATCCTATATACCCATTTGCACCCAATCACAACTTTATTTTTAGGCAGGGATGTTGAAGTCGAGGTGTTGTTTCTTTATAAAGTTGTAAGTTTTTCTTTTCATTACTTTTCTCCATTCTCTTTGTTGTGAGGTAGTCTCATAACTCTAGTTCAGAATTGGCATCAATTGAAATAATGACTTGTTTAAAAGAAGGTGAAAGTATAGTAAGAGATACAAAGGACTTAATTGAATATTTAACTTTGTTAGTATCACAAAAATAAAAAATAGTCTGAAAATCATGAAGATATGTAAGAATAACTCGTCCTAGTGGATCTGTGGATCTTCGAAGAGTAGAATGATCAATGACATAACTAATATTAGGTTTAATACTCTCATTTTCAGTAACAACTTAACTAGCATTAGGAATATAAATGTTAGTGTTGTTTTCTTCAGGAAAGTCATCAATGAATCCAACTTGATCACTAAAATAATTAGGTAAGGGAATATGCAAAATGTTTTCGTTTTCCTCAAAAGAATGTATATAAGGAAAACGATTTTCATAAAAATATAACATTTCTAGAAACACTAATGTCATGATATTGAAGATCATAAACAACATAACCTTTGGTGTTTGGTTTGAAACCAAAGAATATTTTAGCTTTAGCACGAGGGTCAAGCTTTTTCTTGTCAGTAGACATATAACACAAGCATCCAAAAACATGGATATAAGTTAAGTCAAAGAATTTATTGTGTAATTTTTCAAAAGGATAAAAACTTTTAAGAAAGTGGGTGGCAATGTAGTTTATTAGATGTATATTAGACTAAGAAATCAAGGTACGTATGTGTTGATAGTTTCTTTCAACTATCCCATTTTATTGAAATGTCTAACTGGTGCTAGTTTGATGTGTAATTCCTTTAGTATTAAAATAGGATTTCTTATCAAATTTGGTTCACTATCTGACCTTATGAATTTAACAATTTTGCAAAAGTAGGTTTTTACAAGGTGACAAAGTAAACTAAATAAATATGTATTTCAATCTTATTTTTCATGAGATAAAGTCAAATATATCGAGTATGATCATCAATCATAATAAGAAAATATCCATTAGCATTTAAAGAGAATGTTGTAGAAGGTTTCCAAGTTCAAATCAAATCAAATGGTTGACTAGGGTGAGAAATAATATCAAGAAAAGAATTTTTTTTTTGTTTTGCAATATGAAAAATACCACACATAAGAGATTAATTAAACCATGTATATAAGAGTATATATATTTCATAATGGCTAATATCTAAGTTAAATGATGATCAAGTATGATATACCAAATATTATTATTTAGAAGATTAGAATAGGAAAAAATAGAATAATTAACTTTCACATTAAGTTTTAAGTACATAATCATTATTAGAGTGAGCTAAATCAATTTCCTCACATAAATTTTTAAGCAATTATAATTTCATAATTAAAAGTAGAAATCAACTTAGAAATGGAAATTAAATCATATATAATATATAGAACAAATAAGACATCTCTAATTAAGAAATTAGTACTGAAATCTGATAATCCAGACATCAGTCATCATCACCTTGAATTCATTAGGTAAGCTAACAACTATAGTTTGTATTTCTTCATAAAAAAAACAAGATTTAGATGGGAGAAAAATATGTGATCTATAATTGATTAAAGTTTCTCTTTTAAGAAAAAATAATATACTTACCTTGATTAGTGCTCCAAGAAGTGATTTAAGTTTCAAAGTAATATACTAGTAAACTTGAGTGCTCTAAGAACTGATTGTTCCAACCTGGTTAAGTTTACTATTTTCAATATTTGATTGTTAAATCAGACTCATAAAAGTTTGGTATTGCTGCTGGGATAGGCAAACATCTTGATCTCTTAAATTCTGCCCAGATTCAACCTCTATTTCTTATTTAGTATCAAGGTTATTAATAGGAGTATTCTTACCATTAAATAACCATGTTTATTGTAACACGCATTAAGGTAAAAGTTAAAATAATCTCTAGGTCATTTATTATGCTCTGTACTTATGAGTGATACATTTTCACTAACATGTGTAGGGATTGCATTATTACTGTTATTTTATTGTTTTCTAGACATTATAATCACAAAATTTCAAATAATGCCAAATCAAACATCCACATAAACAAACATAAGGCACAAAATTTGACAAATTTGACACATTTAAAACAAACCAAGTTACCCATTTTATAACACTTGGTAAATAAAATGCAGTCCTACCAAAAGTGGTAATTTGTTTTCGAAAAAATTAATTATTAAAATAAATTATTAAATTTGTACGGGTTCTTTTTGTTTAAGATAGCAATCAAACATTATTTTCAATCTAAGTGTGTTAAATTAATTTTTTATATCAAAGATAAATCAAATCTACAACACAAACATTTCTAAACTGATTTTTATAGAACATATTTGATCTTGGAAACAGGTAATAACATAAAATGTATTCATTATATTAAGAAAAACAATATTTAAACAATAAGTAAGAAACTAAAGTTATAAACTATAATTATGAATATAAAGAAACCATCAAACTTAAATTTTAAAGTGTATTTAAAGAGGTTTTAGTAGAAGAAACGTTAAAATAACAAACCATATTAATCCTCTCTCAAAGTTAATCTCCTTCATATATATATTATAAAAGCAATATAATCAACCCGTCTGAGTCTTGTTTAACAAATAACCTCTCTTGCAATACACTACCACTACCTCAATAAATCATCTTTAACAAAAAATTGTACTTAACATTTTTATTTCTAACACTAATATATCTTAAATATATCAACCAAAATTATCAATATCCATTTTTTTATGAATACATTGCTACATTTAAATTATTTCCTCTTCCAATGCAAATTTGTTTATTAACAACAAAGACTAAATTAACCATAGTTAAGGTAATGAGTGAAAATAACTCTAAATTTATTTTAATCATGACCAATTTTCGTAGTATTATGATACATGTTGTGAAACAAAATAAAATTATTCAATGATGTTTTATACGCACCACAAAAAAAAAAAAATTAAAAATATGAAACATCCGGCAAGTAAAATTGAAAGGCAAAGTTGAAATTGTCAAAAAGATAGAGTTGCATAATGAATTAAATAATGTAAATTAAGATGAGAAATTCTTGTATCGAAATTTATTTTTATTTCCCTTATGAATTAGCTGTAGTTTTTTAATTTAAATATGACATAAAATTGAATTAAAATATATATTATTATCAGTTGGAATGTTCAAATAACAAAAAGCAAAGTAATAACATTTCGTTAATTACTATAATTATGCAGTACAATAGTATTATCAATTCATTTGAATGTTCAAATAGATCATTATTTTGCTGTGTTAGAATATATTTTTCCAATAATCTGGAATATATATTTTTTTGAATTCGATTTCATACAAATAATAAAATCCTTAACGAGTACCATCAATCAATTAGAATTAAAATATATACTCATTATATTAATAGCTCGAATCTTCTGCAAATTATATCAATCATAACTCTTTAATTGCCATATTTTTTGTAAATTAAAAATAAAATAAGATAATTCATCTATGTTTACGAAAAAAAAAAGTAAAATAATATTCACGTGTGTAATTGACAAAACTTTTTTTATAATATAAAATAGATTCGTATTTCAATAGACAGTAGTTTTTAAACCAAACATAAAAATTAAGTATGACTGAATATAGTCCTGCTCATTTATTATGAAACCTAAACTGCCAAACTAATGTTTCAGATATGGATCTTTTGACGATTTATATTATTATAAAATTGTAAAACATTACAAAAATTGCATAATATTTTATAATAAAAAGAATTATTAAATAAATAAAGATATATCTTACGAAAAAAAAACTTATATGATTGTTTATATATTTAATTATTAATTAATAAATTTCTTAATCTTATAATTAAAAGTTGTAAAACAAATTTATTATCATGTTTAGATAAATATGAATATTAGTAAATAATATGCAATCATACTATAAAACAACGTTCAAGATGTACATTAAGTATTAAGTCTAAATGTATAATATAATAAACAATTTGATTCAATTCCTTTTTCGGCAAAAAACATATAAAAAAACTCAACAAATATTCGATTTTGATCCATATTTGACATTTTTAATCTTTTCTGTTTCTAACATCTACAAGATAGGCAATGGCTTAACAATTTTTTTTTAAGAAAATACTTAGCTTATAATTTGCCCCTATATTGGATAGGAAAGATCAGAATTCCGAAAGGAACAATTTTCAGTGTTTAAACAACACTTGTTTTCTATTTCCCTTTGCTTCTTATAGAGTTACTTTACACCTGCAGTTTCCTAAATTATGCAAAAGAATCTGAGGATATGATTTAGAATTGATGATGATCTTAACTTGTGGGGGTTGGAAACATTTTCTTCCTTATCAAATGACCAATTTTTTGGCACTAGAATATACATCAATTATATAGTCTCACTTTTGAAGGCAAACCAAAAAGATTGACACATAATTAATGCCCATTTGTTGTTGTCACTGCCAAACTCTTATCTGTCATATTTTGATAAGCTGTTTGCCTGTGATTAATCTCTTTCCTGCACATAAAACATACATACATCAACACAAAAAAGATACTCCAAATTGCCTTTAGAAAGCAATTGAGACTTTAGATAACAGTGTTTGTCATACTCAATCACCAACTAGAAGGGACAAATGGAAAGAAGTTGTAACACTATTTTAGCAATTAAATGTGCTTCCTACAATAATACATGACAGAGAAAATGTAAACAATTGACTTTATTATGATGCTATTTAACAAATAGTGGAAGGGAAGAAAAGGCTATAAACCTTTAAAAGATTTATTTATTTTCTGACCGTTCCCAGCAAACGACATACAAAAGACAAGCTTGCACTTGGCTCAACTTGTGAAATGCAATAGTTAAATGAGTGAATTACATTTTTGGTACAAAGGAGGAAAAAAAATCTTGAAGGATAGGGTATGACAGAAATTTTGGTCTGGTTGGTTTTATATTTTTAATTTTTACTTAGTTTTCATTTCTCAAAAGTTCATGTAGGAAAAACACTGGAAGCAACACTTTATTTTCTGTTTTTATTTTTTCCCATGGAAACTCCAGAAAATAGGAATCAAAAGGTAAAAAATGACTCCTTAAGTGGATAGAATTTGGATGGATAAACTCTCTGTATTTCAAAGAATTTTTCCTTAAACTAAAATTAACTTCCGCACAGACTAATTTACATTAGCTTCTCAAAAATCTGATTTTAACTTTTTCATAGATTAATTTTAACTCATGAACAAATTGATTTTTTTTTTCTTGTTCTTTTCATCTAAAAGTGCTTGTGGAGAAGTTTCCTCCAACAAACCCTTCTTCAAAAAAAACCAGCTTTTATTCAAAAAACTAGAAGGTCACAAGGGATTAAGCATCATTTCCATATGCTCAACTACTAATTAAACTATCTAATGGAAAAAGAATAGTCACTGTAACAACAGTAAACATCCAAAGGGTATAGCTAAAAGGCATTTTGTAAGCTGCAAAGGGAAACCCAGATTTGGTATTGTGTAAGAGTATAGTAAACAAGTATCAGATTCTGAGAAAAACCTGAGACATTGCCATAGTGCATCATAATGAAGAAGACCAACAATTCTCCTCCTTCTTTCTCTACTCTGATCTCCACCACGTTTAACTACTGGTAATTGCTTAATGCCCTTGGCCTCCATCAACTCTTTGGCCATAGCCAAGCTAGTATTTGGATAGCAGGTCAAAATTCCTCGTGCTCTTCCACGATAGCTCATCCCTCGAGTACAAACAGAGGAAACAAGGCATGTGTTCGCCTGTCAAATATCCATTTGAATTATCATCAAAGATTTAGAGACTTACAACAATAGAGCACAGAGAGTACAATAAATAACATATTCAAGAACAAATTAGTGACAATTCTATCCTAGCAGTATGGCATGAAGATCCAGACATGACTTTCGGTAATGTATTTCCTCAACAGTGCATTTAAAATCCATTCATCAAAGCATTATTAGAACTCCAAAAGATAAAAGCCATAGTAACAATTCTGTTCTTGCTGGACCAAAATCTTGAAGACAGTTTTCTCAGTCCAGTTTGTTGCTAAAAAGTATTCAGAAAACACGGTTCTTGCCAAAAATTGTTTTTCTTTTGCATGAATTATAATAGAACTAAGAAAAACAACTGTTTCGAAAACATTTTGCAGACACCCACGGCTCTCAAAAATATAAATAGAAGGGGCATTTTATACATACATCCAGAACCACTAAATCACTCTTCAAAGGGTCAGTAGACTCCTGGGACAGACACCTTCTTATATCACCATATGTCAATATTCCTTCTAGAAAGTCTTCTTTATCAACCACCAGCACACAATTCTGCTGGCTGTCATGCATGCATTTTATTGCATCTTTCAAGGTTGCAGATGACAAAACTTTAAAATATTGTTTTGACATTGCCTGAGAAACCTGATAACCAATAATAATAGAGTCAAGGCGAAAGGATTTACAGATTAAAAACCAAGACAAAAAGTCAACATGCAGTAGAGTTATTGGGGAGAGATGGACAATGCCAATCATCAAAAGGAAATGCAAAAAATCTTTTCTCAACCTGAAGATTGTCCAGAAGCAGTTCCGAATCAATTGTTTCATGATCAGTGTCATTCCCAATAATGCGGAGCTCTAAATCATTCCCATCATTGGCTTGTCTCCAGCTATCCTCATTATCATCTCCAGCATGTAAAACTGGAGAATATCCTCTTGATGAACTACTTGTATCAGGTGTATCACTCTGCTTCGCCTGGTTTGTCACTGAGGGAACCCATATTGCCAATCCAACAGCTCCCTAAGGGCAAGATTTACAATGACAAAGATGAGAACATTAAAATATTAGTAATTTTCACTACAATAAAAAGATGCCCGATGTAAAAGTTAAGGGAGATGGGAAACATGAATAAAACAAGGTTGAGGTTCAAAGTAAAAGCCACAAGTTCTGGCTGACAGAAAATACTACATGCATTTACAATGGCAGAGTAGTCGAAACAAAAGTATTTACTCTAATTACAAATATCTGCTATTTGGGCTAATTTCCCTAGAATTAAAAACTTATAATTTACCACTTGCTAAAATATTCAAAACAGCATCACTAAATCAATGCTCCCTTTCATTCCATTAAGTGGAGATACCAAACATGGATTAAAGTTGAAAAAGAAAATACTAATTTCATTAAGCAACTGTGGCATTATGAGTTGTAGGGTTGAAGTTGTTAATGTGAAAAAGAGAGAACTTGCATCAAAAAGAGAAAGTCGCCTACATAAGCAATAGTGTCTACACTTGAATTTGAAGTAACAGAAAATTATGCAATTCTTTTCTAATTCCATTGATAAAAACGCTAATATACATTGACTTTTAACTTCATTCAAAACACAACAAAGTCATGGCGTCATAAGGAAACAATTTCTCTTGCCATGGTGTAATATAAGATATATGGAATTATGGATAGCCATCAATATGTGACGCAGGAATTATGTCAGAGTATACCAATCAACTTTAATAATTCAGCTGCCAAAAAGAAAGATATTTACAGTAGACACTTTTTTTACAACTGAAATTGACTCATTTTTCTTGGTCATAGAAACTTGCAAAACAGCAGAAAACTACACATGCAACCAACTGTAATTTTCTTATTTTGCTAAGAGAATGTCATTGAAGGGTTACCATGAGTGGAAGCAGTATCCTATAATCTTTTGTCAGCTCAAACAGAAGTAGAACTGAAGTCAAAGGAACAGAACAAACAGATGCTAATGTAGCCGCCATTCCAACCTGCAGAAGTTAGACAAGCTTGTAACTATCTGAATCTTCATCAGCCAAATCAGTATTATTGTTAGCAGTAACATTTCTATAACGTACACACTTAACTGTGCTCAGTACAAAAAAAAATAGAAAGAACGGTAAAGGAATGAAAACTATCAAAAAATCATTCTTTTCACACTCTGGAACACACAAAAAGGAAAGGAAAGAATGAACTGAGAGGAACCCATTAAAAAAATCCTTCCTACACTACTGGAAAGAAAGCTAACACAAAGAAAGGTCTCCAGTAGCCTCCCAAAACTTTGTATTTTGCAGCAATTTTTTTAAGAATAATATATAATTAAAAATATTAAAATAAAATATTATTGTTTTAGTTTTAGAATTTATTTTCAAAACATATAAGAATAAAAAATAATTAATAAATAAAACAATTACATATAATAAGATTTGCAGACTCAATATTTAATATTTAAATAATGAAACTATAAAAGTTTTATTTATCAACTTTTTATTCACTAAAATAATTTTTCTTTATTCTGCATTTACTTTTCTTTTCTTCCTTACCAAACAATTTAAAAAATCATCTTACTTTTGATTCCTTTTCTTTACTTCTCCTTTCTTTCTTTTCACTTTATTTCCCAAACCAGACATACTCTTACAGTAAAGTCATCTTACCAGAGCATATGCTGGGGGCTGAGCAACAGCAGTATTTCCGGGAATTGCTGAATTAATAACTTCAGCAGAAAAGCCTCCAAACACAGCACCAGCTGCAGCACCTATCATTAAACTTGGTGCATAAAGACCACCAACTAGCCCAGATCCCTTGCAAAGAGCTGTTGCAATAACCTTAGAAACTACCAATTGAGTTAGAAGCCATATTCCAGGGGCTGAAGCACTCTTTCCAGTACGTAAAATTTCTTCCACATTTGTGAAACCCCAATACAATATTCCAGGATATTTAAGAGCAATAATCCCAGCTCCAAAGCCACCTAAAGCAGGGCAGACCACAGTAGGAATGCCAAACCTATCCTGAATAATCTTAAACAATTTGGTGAACCAAGCAACCAAACGAGTCATGGCCACACTAATAACTCCACAAAGCATTCCCAATATCAGGTATAAAGGTAGCTCTGCAAGCAACATCAGGATCAAATATCAGACTCAAGAATCATGGTAAGGTTCTCTTCTATTGAAAAACAAATAGTTGAGATTAATACTGATCTACAGTAGAGCCTATGTACAGTGACTAACTACTAGGCCTTTCCATATTAACAGATCATTGGAGCATTGGCGAAAAAGTTTCAATTTCTATACAATTGTTTGTCATTTTGTTCAAGAAGAGTTGTACAAGTAAATTTGTACTAAGTTTGTTAACTACAATATGATCAACTAGCAAATATTTTGACCAAATCATTAAAAGGACCTCAGATTCAATCTATATATTCCAAGTTTCGTACATACAATTTGCATGCTCCAGCATGAGTGTTTGAATAGTTTAAATTAACTTTTGAGCGACAGTGTAAAAGTTGGTTTCTGTTGTACCTATTTGTCATCCAGAGTCCTAGTGGTGGACTTCATTTTGTTTCTTTCTCTCTCTCTCTCTCTCTGTTCTTCTGTTGCAAGATACACATCTCTCTCTCTCTTGTATATATACATATATATATGTGTGTGTGTATATATATATATATATATATATATATATGTGTGTGTATATATATATATATATATATGTATGTATATATATAAATATATATGTATACATATATATGTATGAAACTGAAGCGAGATTTATCAAGTACCTTACAGAAACTGAGAGAAAAAATACATTGGATACTAAAATGTGAAATTCTTATGAAGTCATAAGCATTTTTAATAATTCATATATGCAACATTTTCAACAAAATCCTCCAAGAAATGTGTCATTAACCTCGTCAAAAGAATCAATAATGAGATAATAGATTTGAAAAGGCACATATGACGACAAACTGAAAACTGTATGTATTAATACAAAGCAGGGTTAAAGAAAAGTACCAGCAGCAGATTTCAAATCATACTCAGGTATTGTAAAAGCTGATTTGATCCCCTGTAAAACATTTGATACAGTTGATGAGATAACAGAAGCCAATATAATCATGGCAGTTGTAAATGGGGGAGAGTTCTCTGCACGGAGAGGCCTCAGCACAGTTTCAATAGCAAAGAAACAACCAGCAACTGGTGCATTGAAGCCTGAAGAGAAGAAATTGAAAGCTAAAATTCGAACACAGTATTAACAGTTTATTACATTTAATTCAAAACTCTATAAAAAAAATCATTTATAAGCTACTAAAGAGTACTGTGTAAACTTAATGCTCGTTAAAAATTTAATAAGGTCTGTTCAACTTATTTCCTGTGACATAACAGCAAGATTAAATGTCCACATGACTACAAATTTATTAGCAAAAACAATTCATTTCCTATGAGATAACATCTTAGTAGGAAAGAAAACAGGAAACTAATGCAACAACACAGTTTTTTTATAAAAGAATAATTTAAGACAGGAAAGAGAACAGGAGAATCAATCACGAATCCTCTTAGGAAACAAGAAGGGAGGAGAGGGGGGGGGGGGGGGGGGAGAAAAACCACAAAAAAGCAACCCTGAGTTTCTTTACTTGTCTGACCCTGTCCTTTTGCAAGGTAATTAAATATTGAGCAGAGTGTTAAGCTGGAATTAAAAAAATGGAAAGAAACTAAAACTACAACAAAAAACTCTTCTCCCTCTTTTATGGGATAAGGACGGTTTCCTTAGTCCCAAAACTCAATCCATGGTCATTTTCAAGAGGATTCTATGTCATCCTTTCAAGGGATTGGGGAAGTTTGTTAATGTATTTAGTTTTCTCTCTCAGTACAGTTGCTTTTCTTTTGTTTGTTTAAGGGTGATGTTTTTAATTCTCAACTGTACATTCTCTTTTTCCTTACAAGTTTCTTTTATATTAAAAAAAAAGGATAAATCTCGGACTAGTTGTTAGAAAGGGCTGCCAATGGAGGGTCTGACCAAAAGGCTGAGTGAAACAAAAGAGTGCAGCCATTGGGAGTCAGTCCTCAAGGGCAGTGCTATGATAAGGACGTAGGAATTATGGGATGCCAAAGTCCCATATCAAAAAGTATGACCTATTTAGAGGAGTACTTAAGTGGTTTGGATTTCCCCTATTGACAGCAATTTTTTAAGGAAACGTTCAACAAGTATTATGGGAGCTAATCAGTAAATAGTAAATACTGCCCTGTGAAGAATGGCAGTCGCAAGGGCTGGGAATTTTTCAGGTAGTGATCACATCTCCGTCTGCAACAGAAATGCTATACAGGGTATTTTCAGCTATGGTGTTACTGTAAAGTGTTAAGATATAGCAGTCTTCGTTCTTCTTTCATGAAAAGAAAGAGTAGAAAAAACAAAAAACACAACATGTATACTGGGATATATTAATAAAGAAAAACTACAATGAGTACATATTGGCAGGCATATGGTGAACCAATAAAAAATTTTCTTCTTTAGCAATTTTTCATTGATTAAATCATCATTGAAAACATTCAAGCAGGTTTAAATGACCAGAATATGAAATGAACTGTTAAACTCTAAGGAAGAGAGAACGCTAAGCTGAAACCGTATGTTTCTAAGACAGTAAAGATCTTTTATTTATATTGAGAAAAAAGAATAAATACTATAAATAAAGGAAATTTTATATCCTCTAATAACAAAGATATAATATGGAAATAAATAAATAAATAATCCTAATAATACATATATAATCTAGATATTCCTTATTATATAAGATCAGCTCCTTATTTCTATAATTATAGCAATATACCTTATTGTATAGGATCAGCTCCTTATTTCTATAATTATAACATGAACAAACATCAAAATGCATTTTAAAAAGTGACTTTGACCATATAGCTGGCTACCTGACGAAATTCCAGCTGCTGCACCAGCTGCAACAAGTGCTATCTTCCTTTCTCTGTTGTGTTCCATCATTAGTGAGAATCCGTTGGCACATGACTTCCCAATATCAACACTAGGACCTTCAGGCCCCAATGAACAGCCAGTACCTAAAGTAACTGCAGCCTGAATAGCCTTTATTGTTGGAAAGATTCCTGCAAGAAAATCAAAACCTTGTGTTTGAGTGCCAGTGGATTGCTTTATTTGATCCAGTATTTCCAGTAAACCACACATCATTCCGACAATGACTCCTCCAGTGACAGGTATTAAAAGGATTCGATGCCATGTATCAGCCAATCTCTGAATACGAAGCCAGGCAGCACCCTCAATTGGAGTACCAGCCCATACCCATTCATGTATTATATGCACCTAGATTACCACATTTCAGTATAAGTCAGATAAATCATCTTCCTAACACGTTTGGTAAAGATCGTTAGTAAAATTAGAATATGTATAACCAGATAGCCCAAAACCAAATGATTCTGGTGTTTGGCCTATGATAGAAATAGACAAAAGACAGGTATCAAAGATGGCTTGGCAACCATGACAACATAGTTTATAAATGCCCAAATTCTAGCAAGACAGCATTATGAATATAAAAGTATACAACTACAAGCAAGCCTTTTCTCAGTAGATGGGGTTGACTACATGGATCAAATGATATCATAATGTTTGATTGTAATTGTTTCTCCTAAAAGTTTTTGTAGTCTCCATCTTCCTCTTCCTCTAAACACTAGGGTACCTCCATCTGATCTACTCTCCTTACCACCGCTTGTATAAGAGTAGGTCCTCTCCACACATGCCGAAACCAACTAAAGCAATCTTAATAATTAAATTAATAAACAAAAGAAAGCAGCTACAAGAGGACTTATAGATGACATAGCTGCCAACAAGAATAACAGAAAAAGAGAATTTGTGATCATTTCAGTCAATGAGATTTATGCAGAGTAGATCAAACTCACCAAAGCTCTAGCATATCATATTTATTCTTGGATTTTGCATGCAGATCAGAATGTCTGGCCCGAGAAAATATATTTTGCATAGAAGCTAGCCAATGAAGAGGCAGACCAACAAAGCACATGAGAGGAAATTCCCACAAGGATAAAAGCTAACAAAAATCCACAAAAGCAAAAAGATGCATACACCGTGGATGCCACTCTGGTTGGGCGAAGTGTTCAGACATGCTTTATACACCAGACCAGATAACTACAGAATATTTTATGCTTTAACAACAGCAATAACCATCAAGCCTTTTACCAATGAAAGGAGTTGGGAACACAAATCGAATGACACCATTCAATCATAAATCATATCTACGTACAAACTATAGACCTCTAAATCCTTCCTAATGGTTTGACCTGGTACTGGTATATGTTTCTTGTAAGTACCCTGATCATCACGTTTTACATTATAATTAGAAGACTTCCTTTAAATAGAATCCATTATGCACAAAATCTCAACGTTGTTATGGCAGCAACACCACAGCAAAATGGCAAGGTGGAGATTTTGCCAACCACCACAAGCAAGTTTGAGAAGGGAGGCCCACTATGGCGGCACCATAGGCCACAGTGGCATGTTTATATGGCGGAATTGTAGCCTTCCACCATTCACCCTTATAACACTGCTAAGTGCTATGGTGAATTTTGGCAGGCAATACACAACAGGGTTATGGAGAAAACTCAATAACTAGCCCGATTTCTCGGCAGATAATTTGGCACAACGTCATGGTTTTTGGACTCTCTACGACCATAATTGCATCCACATTTGTCTACAAAGTCAAGTATCCCAGTTAAACTACAACTTAAAACCTTGGTAACTATTCATTTGACTATGTCTACCATCATGTGATCTATTAGTGAAAAACAACTGAGTGATCAAGACAAAAAGATAGAAAATTTGGCATACCCCTTTATTGAAAAAGGCAACAAAGAGACCAGTTGTGAGTCCAATGAGGCAACCAATGAGTAGCAACGCCCATTCAGGAGGAGCACTGTCGCCAAGCACCTCAACAGAAGAATCGAGATCCACATCGTGGTGATGCCGATTCTGTTCCCTTCTATCTCTATCCCTATCCCTATCTCTATCTTCTTCTTTCTCCATGCGCTTGAAACTCTGTCGGTGACCCGACAACCTTAACAAATCCCTCAAACCTTTGTTGTTGTTGCTGTTGTTGCCGCCGCCGCCATTGACGACGGCCAATTCCGACCCTCGAGCTTCCACGTCATCCTCCGACGGCCCCAGAAGACGGCGCTGATCGCTCTCCGACATCGAAACACTTCCTCGGATTTTACTCCACACCCATCAACCAAAGGCTCGCGCTTTCGAAAACCCACTTCTCAAATCTCGTGGATTTCGAAACCCATTTGGATGGAACCAAGTTGAAGAAATGGATCTGGCGGAATCACTGTTGCATTTGGCGCATAAATTGGAAAAAGCGTTACGCACGTTTCCAATCACTTTGTTTTACCATCCAATCAAAATCCAAAACAGTGTTTGCGTCTTCTTTACTTCTCACAACACAACCTTCTCTGCCTCGTCTTCTTCTCTTCCCAGAAAGCGCGTTTTCATCAACAATGAAAACAACGTGCACTCTCTTTTTTTTTCATAATTTCTAATTTCTGTTGTTACAGAATTTAATTATTCCATTATTTTATTATAATAATTACATTTTAATAGACTCTCACAGTACATAGTTTTTGACATTTTTTACTAAATATTGAAAAAAATCAAATACAATCAAACTTAACTTTAATTCCATAAATCATTTTAATGATCTCTTTGCTACATATAGAAAGAAGTGAAGATGATAACAGCTTATTTTAAGAATAATTCTGAAAGAAAACAAACTATTAGATATTTAAAATAATAACTGTAAAATAAGCAATTAATATTTTTTAAATTATGTTAAAACAATTTTATATCTTATAGTATATTAGCAATATCTAAAATCAAGTTTTTTTAAGTCATAAATTTTTACTAGTGTAGTAGTGTATGGTAAGGATACTGAAATTTGTCATATAGACTGAATTTTACTAATTAATAATTAATAAATATATTATTTTGATATATATATATATATATATATATATATATATATATATATATATATATATATATATTTTTATTTATTTTTTTTATTTATTTTTTTATATTTTAATAATACATTATATAAATTTATAAGAT
>Ga0099824_1003535_pt1 | contig 22822 bp, 8 predicted proteins | sample SiratrowhiteBW_FD_76837 | JGI IMG/M metagenome (GOLD analysis project Ga0099824, IMG submission 76837) | Root nodule microbial communities of legume samples collected from California, USA - Siratro white BW | ecosystem: Host-associated > Plants > Roots > Nodule | place: USA: California... | reverse complement strand
TTTTTTAATATATATTTTAAATATATATATATATATAAATATATATAAAAAAAGTATTAAAAATATTATATATATATATATATATATATATATATATATATATATATATATATATATATATATATGTATTATAGTTAAGAAAGGATATTCGATATATTAATTACATTGCTCATCTTGTATAATAGAACTGATTAATGTTATTTACAATTTTATTGGTAGCACTATACTGTAGAACTTTGTTATTTAAATTCAAAACAATTGCTAACATAATTTGACCTTAAACCTAATATATGAATTTAACGTAATTAAATCGTTTACTCATTATAATTCTGTTGAAGTCAAAAGTTATTTTTATAAGCTAAGCTATATAAAGTTTTCAAACTGGATAAGTGTTAATTTTGTTAAAAAATTTATTAGGTATAAATATAAACAAAATAAAGTACAAAGATAAAAATAAAAATTTAACATGTAACACAAACAGTAAAAAATAAGAGAGAATAGGATTATATTAAAAAAACGCTAGTATACATGTACATCATAAGCCACTTTATTAGTTTCTTACTCTATTCTCTCTTTGAAAAAAAAAACCTAAGTCATTATTAAGCTATATTTTTCATTTAAAAATCGAAATATTTTAAATAATGCACTACATTTAATAGAAGATTTATTCAATTAATAAATATTATTTTTAATTTAAAAAATATAAAAACTTCTTACTTTAGTTTTTTTTTTTTTCAAAATCCAGTTAAAAAATTGATTGGTCGATGATTTAAAAATATTTTGTACAATTTTGATTAAATAATTATGAGCATTAATTAATAGAATAAAAACTTCTTTCCCTTAATAAATGATTATACAAAAATTGTTAATAAATAAATTATTATTTACTTTGGAATGATGCAAATTGTTGTAAGGCACCAAAGGTATATTCTTAAGTGCATTCCAGCCTTTTATAGTTTCTACTTTATGTGATGTTGATGTAAGCTTCTCAGAAATGATGCTAACAATTTGTCAATATAAAATTTTATACTATTTTTTTTAATTTTTTTCTAATTAACTGAATATATATATTACTTAATTATTCTGTACTTTTAAAGTGATTTTACACAATTTTCTGAAATATAGTTAATTTATAACATATCAAGATTTCTACGACCATCTCCATAACTAATAGGTGTTTTTGATTGAGAACATGGAAGAACAATTGAGAAGACAAAATCTATTTCAAAAAATTCTAAGCATAAAAAAAGTTAGTCTTTTAATTTCTGATATATAATACTTGTATTTCTGATTGGAATAATTATTATTTATTAAAAACTAAAAATTAAGTTAAAAAAATATAAGTGAACAATATAAAAAAAATTCTATTCTTCGCCATAATATTGCGTCAGATAAATTTATCCTTTTCGTTTTCTTAAATAAAAAAGTTATTCTATCATTAAGCGTATAAATATTTTCATTAAGCATAGAAATACACACCGTCTCACTTTTTGCATTAAATAAAAATATATAATAAATAACTAAACAGTTGAATCAGTGACATACCATGTTGATTAATGGCTTTCAATGAAAAAGCAAGTTCAAAATGCTCTCAGCACTAAAAACTAAAAGAAGAACACGAAATTCAACGTCTTTCGATACTAAAACAAGAATATTCAACTAGAAAAGTTAAAGAAATAAAATAGATGCCCAAACAAAATGCAACACATCCAAATATATCAATTTCATTATTTTTGACCATACAAAATTCATACAGATGTGAGTGATAGATTTAAGTATTAAATATTATTTTTTTAATATTATGAAATGGATTGAGTTTAATTGAGTTTTAAAGTAACACTTATATTCACTTATTTTAATACATTTTCTCGTACCGAAAACGGAATATCTTAAATAAAATATTATATATTTGTGAATGATTTGATAATAATATAATAGAAAATAAAATAATAAATTTAATAAATATTTTTAGAATAAACTTTAATATTATATTAAAAATAAATTTTAAACTTAATTTATCATCATAAAATTAATTTCTAAAATAAAATTTATATTAATTTATATAATATAATTTTACTTTATCTTTTAAATAATGTTATGTTATCTTGAGATCTTAAACACCGTCCACCTTAAATTATATATATATATGTGTGTATTATAATAATAATAATAGTAATAATAATAATAATAATAATAAAAAAAGTTGTTTTTGTTCTAAGTTAGTTTGCATCATGCTACAAGTTTTAAAGAACATCTTGTAAAATACATGTTGGATACATAAAAAGGTTAAAAAAATCTTCGATGTGACTAATCAAGCAACAAAATTTGGATTTGAAGTGTTTGTGTCCACACATGCAATGCAAAAATTCTATTCTTCCTTCAACAAATACGTGAAAGCAAGGCATGTGAATTGTTAACATCTTAGACGAACGTGATCAAACTTTCTGCATCTATTTTCTATCTTTGATTCTCTCACATCCCAATTTATTCATAATTTACACCACAAATTATGCTACACGTTCTCTTCTTTCTCCCCAGTTGTTTGTTTCCATGTTTTGGAACATAAAAAGTTGATAATTCAAATTTGTATTTCTAAATCATCAAGATATTTACTTGACTTTAAAAATGTTATATATATATATATATATATATATATTTAATTTTATTCAAAGTATATTAGTAAAAGTGTTGAAACGAGAAGATCAATGGAATGGAGAGTCACCATCTTAATGAAATGAATATTTGAAATAACAAATATTTTGTTGTGTGGGATAAGACGTTAATTTTTTTCTTTATTATTTTTATTTTGGGATGTTGTTCGTGTATTCTATCATTTCATTCTCATAATCTTTGAGTGCATTTTCTCTTTTGTTGGTTTTAAATTTTTCTGTCTTTGGAAGTTTGCTTTCCATGAATAGTGAAGATCTCTACCATCCAAGATGATGTATCTGATCACCAACATCTAAATGGAAATGGTCATAATTTGAGTGGAACAAAAAGTTAATGAATGAAAGTTAAATTTTGTTTTGAAAACTTTTGTAAAGTTTGAGTTTATTTTTCCTGCAAAATCCCATTTTAAAAGAGGAAAGATAAGGAAAAAAAACAAGAAAATATAAATATTTTTTTATGGCTTTGTTTCTTTTCACTGAATTAACTCTTGGTTAATTACTAAAATTCATTAACACTAAGCATTATAAATATTCTTTCATAATACATTTTACGGTTTTTTCAAGTATATTTTAATTATTTTTTATGCAATTAATCCAAGTATTCTTTTACATAAGTGTTATTAAAATTACGCCACTTTTCTCATGAAGTTCAAATATTTTTAGATAATCAAGAAAAAAATTACAACATTAGAGATAATTAATTTGTCCGTTGCTAAATGATATTTTTGGTATAATAATTTTAGTAATCAAAATTTTCCTTCGACAATATGAAAAGTCATACTTGAAACCAAGTTGAGATCATGTTAATAATTTTAAATAAATATAGTTTTAGCGACCGATTTACTATCATTAAATATATCATTATATGTTTTAAATTTCATGATTAAATTAATAACCGATAAATTAAATTCTATGGGTAAGTTGGTCCCGATCATTTAATGATACCAATAACCTAGAAAAAGCGAACAAAATGTGAATAGCCAATTAATGACCCAATATAAATTTGGTGACTAAATAATTTGCTACATGTGTTTTTATGAAATTGTTCACTAGTAATAGCAACAAAATATTTTCATTAATAAATTATAAAAAAGAAAGATAAAAGAATAAGAAAGTATAAATATTTTTATTATGGTTTGTTTCTACTCTCAATTTTTCAGTTAGCTACTAAAAATTTGTGATGTTGCAACAAGCACAATAGATATTCTTTCATAATATATTTTTATATTTTCAAGTATTTTTTAAAATTGTTTTTTCTAAACAATTATCTAAGTATTCTTTTTTACGTGTCTCATTAGTTTAGACTACTTTCTTAGTAAATTAGTTTGATAAATTGTTGAGTGGAAAGTAAGATCTTGAAGAAAAATTTTATTTTTGGAAAATAATTGAGTTGAGTTAGGAATATATATCAAATGGTTATGTAAATACTGAGATAGAGAGGTGACAAGAAATTAATGAGAATGAGATTTTGAGTAAAGAAGGTTATGGTCTGAGTGAGGAACCCACCTGAACAATGAATTTATGTAAAAAATGACTCAAACAAACTTGAAAAAGAGCCTAGAGGATGAATGGAAATGGAGAAATATGACCAATATACGGTAAAATTAACATATAAAAAACTGAACTAAATCATTATAGGGAGAAATTTAGAGGTGTTTGAAATGTTTTAGAAGGTAAAAACCTTGCCATCTACACAATCTCTAGCTTGAAGAGTTTTCCAGAATAAAGTGACAACAACGGATCATTGGACAAATAGAGGAATAATAGCACAAAATAACACTTGGATTTGGATTTTCTGTGATAAGCAAGGAGAATCAATATGTCACTTGCTCTTTAAGTATTCAGTGATTAATATAAAGCTTGTCATAAGTGTTATAGTTGGATAAGGGGCAACATAGTAAACCATGACTAGGCTAAAAGTCATTCTCAACAATTCTACTTCTTAGAATTAAATTGAAAAGAAAATAGAATATAGAAATACATTTGGATAGTCATTATTATATGGAATATTCAAAAAGAAAGGAACAAAATTATCTTTAGGAGTAGAATTGTAGATATAGAAAATGTTTTTAGCATGACTCTAAACCCTAAATCTTACAGGAGTATAATTAAAAAAATGGGTGTGTAGTACATCAGAAGAAGATTGAAGGAAGACCAACTACTAGAGTCTGCTGAAAGTTTTTATACATTGTCCTTCGGTTGGTTGAGGAGAAGAAGATTGAAGGAAGACCAACTACTAGAGTCTACTGAAAGATTTTTTACACTATCCTTTGGTTGGTCGGAGAAAATACTTTAGATTGTTGGATGTAATGTCTAAGCTAGATACATTATCCAAACCTTATTCTAACACTATCTACAGTCTTAAATTATGGGTGATCAACATGGTCAATATAGTCTTGTAAGGGAGTTTAGGAGTTAGACAATATGATAAGATGAGATCTTATATTTTGTTGTGATCTTTTGTTTTATTACTCCAAACTTTATAAATAATATTAGTATGCATGATTACTGCAAATTGAAGGAAGATAAATTAATAAAGTATATTGAGAGTTTTTATATACTATTCTTCAGTTGGTTTGAGCTTCAGATAGTTTGACCTTCAAATTGTTAGATATAATACTTAAGTTGGATACATTATCTTAACCTTATTTCTATAATACTATTTGCAATATAATTTTAAACGTGAGAGATCAACATAACTAAGATAATCTTGTAAGAGAATCTAAAAGTTAAACAATATGATAATAAAATAAAATTTTATATTTTGTTGTGATCTTTTATTTTATTGTAGGAGATTTTATAGGTAATAGTAGCATGCATGGTTGCTCCAAATACCTAATTTGTATTAAGGCTTTGTTTAATCATACAATATTAATATAATTCTTTATGGATAATAAAAAACTCAAAATTCATGCAATTTATTCCTTAATTTATTTGATGCCTTCATTGGTTAAAATTTATTTATCCTTTTTATTATTTGATTTTAATTTTTTTATATCGACTAATAAACCTTATAATTGTAATATAATTAAATTCGAATTAATTTTAATAAAAGATATTCTAGTCATATTTTAATATAAATTTGATATAAGTCATTTTCACTTCAAACTTGAATTAATTCAAACTCAAACAATTCAATTTATCTTATTAATTTAATCACTTCAAAATTTTGATTTTCATATTTTATTTGTGTATTATTTGGTAAAATAGTAAATTTATTTAAAAATTTAATTATATATATACATATTAATTATAATTTTTCATAGGTTACCAGAATTTTCTTGTAAATTTTTCATAAAATATTTTGAAGAAATTAGTTTGTTTTAGAGATTTTTCTGTAGATTTTGTAATATTCAGTGAAATATAAAGAAATAAAATATGAAAAATTTTGCTAGTGAATTTTTTTCATGAATATAAAGAGATGAATTATGCATATTTCAATTACAATTTAGCCACGAATCATATTTAACAAGCAAATTTTGAAATTATATTTAAAATGAATTTCGAGCTGGTTCACTTGATTATCCAACTTATCGTTGTTCATGAAGATGGTTCAAATAATAAAAAAAATAATCAATCATAGTCTTTTTTAACGGAACTATGTGGGCTAAATTTTTCGTAATTCAACGCTTTTACCTTAGATTCACGTACAACAAAACATCAAATCATACGAACCCTACAAGTAAAATATCACCCAATGTTCGTGTTCATGAATGACAAGTTAGAATAAAAGATAACTTTTTATTTATACTAATGCTGGTCGACATGTATATATGAGGTACACACACTAACGTTTCAAGGAAAATATAATAAGGATGAAGAGAATTTAGCATTTATTGTACTAAAAATTGAATTTATTCTTGATATGCTACATATTAAAATAATTTATTCAAATAATTCAATAAAATGATGAAGTAATATACTAGTTAGATATTTTTTATGTCATGTTAAAACAAGCAATTTGTTTTTATCCCATTATGTGAGAAAGTTGATTGGATCAAGAACAATATTAATCTCTTATATATTGAACTTAGAGGAATATGTGGTAGAATAAAAAAATTTAATAAAAGGACTTATTAGTAGGAGAAAATCAAAGTACAACCAACATCTTACATGAATTTTTATAAGAAAAAAAGTTATTGTAGTATTAAAAATGCTATCAGTTGTATTTTATAAAAAGAGTCACTTTTTTTTTTCATTGTGCTTGAAAAAACTTTTATTTCATACCGATAATGGTACTTTATAATTTATATTTTGATTATTTAAGTATGATTGTACTGTACGATGAACTCAAACTTGCTTTCCTCTTTTTTCCTTTTACATCTATTTCTCTCTATATAAATATATAAGTTTCTCAAATTTATTGTATATAGAAACATACATACCAAATGAGATGACTTTTTCAAGCAAAAAAATGAAATCTAAATATAAATAATCAGATCAAAACACATAAATCGAATATATTTCTTTTAAATTCGCATAATTTTATGTGACTCAAACAATTATAATCGATGGAACCAATCCATTATAATTGAATGGTCCAAACTTGTTGATCCCTACAAAAACAACTTTTCCACTGGATACATGGCATATAGGTAATGTGTGATGAGAATCAGTGAGTGATGCTCAAGCACAACACACCAACATTCAACTTTTTTTCTTATACTTAAATAAAACGCTTCTCTGACTGAATTCAAGATTGGTATTGGTTGGTGTTGTCACCTTCTAACTACAAAAAATAACATCAATGATAGTATATCATTTGTGAGAAGGGAATTTAGGATGCTTGCATTATTAATGCAATCCCACTATGTGTTGTGTAAGAATAAAATACGAAGCAACGTAACAATAACTAATGCAATCACAAAAATTTCTTTCAAAGGTGGATGGAGTAGTGGTATTAGTTACTTGCACCTCATTCTTTATTCCCTGTGTCAAAAATCGCTGACCACAAAACAACATAACAGAGCCAAAAGCAACAACACTTTGGCATGCACTAAGCTAGCTAGTTACGCTCGTGTCAGCTTTCAGGAATCCATATATACATATGCATGGAATCCAATTCTCACATCACGTCCTCCAAATCCATGCTTTTAAAATTTTTATGCAATTGAAATTGCAGCTTCTCAGTTTGGAAACACTCAAATGTCATGTTTAGTAACGATAGTGTTTTAAGTAGAAATAATTCTCATCTTATAATTAAAGTTTTGAATTATTGAATTAAACTTAAGCTTGTTTTTTTAGTGTCAGATTCTCTTAGTATTTAAGTATGAGTTTAAGTCTTACATCAAATAAAAATAAAAATATTGAATAACACATAAGAAAGAAGACCAACAAATTCAATATTTTAAGGTATTAGATTAAAAATAATATTATTTCTTTATATATATTAAAAGTCTTCCTAAATTAAGTTTTTAATTAATAATATCTAGATAATTGACCTAATTCCTTATTAAAATTCATTAAAAGTATTATCCACTATATTGAGAAGTGTTTGAAAAAAAAAAAAACTCACTCTTACATTATTAGATATATAATTTTAAATATATATATATAAATGGATATAATTTTTACCTTATAAATTATTTTTATTATATTGAATTAATATATATTTATATTGTGCGATGATATATAATTTTGAGATTCACGTTGATTAAAGGTAATATAAAAAGTTAAAAGACAATGTTTTCACTTTACATGCCATTTTGTTGGTTTAAATTTTGTTGAAATCCACTTCACCTTTTAAAGATATTTTAAGAAGTTAAATATGAAGGAGTGTATTTGGAAAAAAAAAAATTCAAATCTCTAAAAATAGAACCTAAAATCAATTTTATAGAATTGATTCAGAGTAAACTCATTCGAATAATATTTATACGTGTGCATAACAAGTGCTCCAGAATCTCACTTATTGAGGATTAGAGACGGTATAGTTCAAAACATCTATCAGGTCATTCTGAACTCACCACTTCTAAGCTACAAATGTTGCATAACAACTCACCTTCATAAATTGTTGATCAACTTAACTAATACAGATAGAATACAACGAAATGATGTCAATGGAATAAAGTTGATGATTTGTATGTCTACTTTTGTCCTTTCTATTTAGCTTACACTTGAATATTAAGATTTATATTTAAATGACTTCACTCGCAGAATAACATTACCGACTTGTTTATTTACATTTTGTCCTTTGCTGTAAGTGTATGCATATAAATACTCCAAATCGGTAACTGTTTGACTCAAAATGCATTTTGGTAACACTCAAACCAAAAACAGAAAAACCAAGTGTCGTCCAAATATCATAGTTTTCTCGAGAAAGTTGAGGTTTTGAGATCAGAAAAAGAAGCAAAATGATAGGGTGGGAAGATGTGTACAAAGTGATAGTGGCAGTGGTGCCACTGTATGTTGCTCTAGTGTTAGGGTATGGTTCACTGAAGTGGTGGAACATCTTCACTAGGGAGCAATGTGATGCAATAAACAAGCTAGTATGTTACTTCACTTTTCCACTCTTTACTTTTGAGTTCACTGCTCACATCGACCCTTTCAAAATGAACTTTTCGTTCATAGCTGCAGACACCATATCAAAGTTCATCATCATGGTCGTGCTTGCCCTTTGGGCCAAGTGCACTAGTAAAGGGAGTTTTTGCTGGTTTATAACGAGCTTCTCTTTGTGCACTCTTACCAACGCTCTTGTTGTTGGGGTTCCAATGATCAAGCCCATGTATGGAGCCCTTGGTGAGGACCTAGTGGTCCAGTCCTCGGTGGTGCAGGCCATCATATGGCTCACTTTTCTTCTCTTTGTCTTGGAGTTTCGGAGAACAGCTATTGAAGGCACCACCACCACCTTTAAACCTAGATCAAAAGCAATGATTCTTGATAATAATGTGGCAGGTGAAGGTGGAAGAGTGAAAGATGTGGAGGAAAATACTGTAGTTGTTGATGTGAAAGAGGAGTTGGCGTTAGAAGAAACTGTTAGTAGTAGGATTCCCTTTTGCAAGTTGATGAAACTTGTGTGGCTCAAACTTGTAATGAACCCAAACTCCTACGGCTGTGTCCTTGGCATTTCCTGGGCCTTCATATCCAACAGGTATGCCTATTCCATTGCTAAAATCATAGTGTCACTGCAATTTTTCCACCACATGCATAATAACCCTAAAATTATCGTAATTTTTGATAGTTTCATAATAGTTTCACGTTGTTTAAGAGTCCAGGTCAATGTTAGTTTGAATATATATTTCTCTTTTAAATCTCTGAAACATTTTTTTGAAAGACAAAACTGTAACGGAAGTCACAATATTACTTGTTTCATTGTTCATGTATTGAAATGATCTATCTTTATGTGATGTGGTGTGAATTTATATTTATGTTTGTGTAGGTGGAATTTGGAGATGCCAAGTATGTTAGAGGGGTCTATACAGATCATGTCAAAGGCAGGGACGGGAACTGCCATGTTTAGTATGGGTGAGTGAGTTAATCACATATACTTACTCTTTTGTTTTCTCATAAACATGTATTCTTATGTTAATTAATTAAACTTTGGTGAAGGTAATTAACTTAAATTAGTTTGATAAGTGGTGTGTGATGTGTGATATATATAATAAGTATATATGCATGCAGGTATTTTCATGGCACTTCAGGATAAGTTGATTGCTTGTGGACCAAGTCTGACTGTATTTGGTTTGGTTTTAAAGTTCATTGCGGGCCCTGCAGCCATGGCTATTGGTGCCATTGCTGTAGGATTGCACGGTGACGTCTTGAGAGTTGCCATCATTCAGGTAATATATATACAAAACATAGGTTCTACACCAATGAGTAGTTTTTCACTTTCATTTATGTATATAATTAGTAAGAATTGAGATCAAAGGCTTCTTTTCTTAATCTACTGATATATTTTTTCTGATAAAACTGACAACACCTCGATGAACCTAATGCAGAATAAATATTTTATACTTACTATATTATAAACATTAAATTATGTGAATGTCATTGATCAAACACGTACTATGTTTTCATTGTCAAATTCGTGCACCATTTTCATGCATTAGTACTTGTTTATGTTATATGTGTTAAAAAAACTGTTGAACAAGTGCAACTTAACTAAACTAATGAGTACTTATTGATTTGTGACTGAGACCACCAAAACGTTCTACAAAGATCAGTGGAAGCTGATTAATATTTTTATATGTATGAAAAAAGAGGTGGTGGACGAGGGAATGTGGAGGAAGTGTAGGACACACCATATAATGAAAGAGCATGTCATTTCTTTTATCCTTTGTTTTTATGTATAAATAAAAGCATTAAGGGTTACGTGTAAACAGAATTACTCAATCAATTTAGTTGTTAAAAGCATGTTTAAATATTCGATTTTTTTTAGTTGTTCGTAGTGGTTTTCTTCGTTCAAAGAGAATTACCTTTTTCAGAAGATAAATGTGATTTTAAACAAACAAATAAAAATATGTTTATTCCATTAATTTATTTCATTCTATATCTGGTGCAGGCTGCTGTGCCACAATCCATCACATCCTTCATTTTTGCTAAAGAATATGGATTGCATCCAGAGGTTCTCAGCACTGCGTAAGTTTCATTTTTCATGAAGAATATGTACTTAACAATATATACTGTTCTTGAAGGCATTTTGATGTGTAGTGCATCCTTTCTGATTAACAGGGTAATCTTTGGCATGATTGTTTCACTTCCCATCTTAGTTGCCTACTATGCAATATTGGAGTTCATACATTGAATCAAAGATGATTCATAAAAGGGTCCTAAAAGGAAGATTCAAACTATTTTTTCCTTCAAAGTTAAACTAAAACTATAGGTACCCAATTGCACCATGGATGCCTTATAATTTGTAATTTAGTCTGATTTTGATTGTAATTTAGTCTGATTTTGATTCCTATTCCATGGAGTGTAATACAAACCTTGAAAACATCCATGTTTCCAGCTATTGTTATCTTCAATCGATTCCATATAGCAACATCTATTATTGTCTACTTTTTATCTCTACGTATATCAATTTTCAAGATTGTGTAGAAGTTGGATATATAATTACTTCCCAAAAATTTAAAAGGTTAAATATATGTTTTTAGTCTTTAACTTTTTTATTTTAATTCCTATAAGATTTTTTTATATATAATTCTTGCCTTTAATAAAATAATATGGTTTTGGTTTCTCCACTATGCATATTATTAGTACAAAGGTTTTTCAGCATGCAGTGATGACTCTCATACAAATTACTCAAACCCTACCGGGCTATATAAAAATTAAAAACAAAATAATTTTGATTAAGACTGAAACAGAAGAGTGTATATTTCCAGAGAAAAAAACATTTAACTCGAAATTTAAAAACTATTTGTTAACCCGCACTTTGTGAAATCATTTACTCTCTTCTGTGCAAACTAAGAGTAAACAGTAAAATGTAAACAAATAATTTTTGTACATGCTAAAATCTAATAAATAATTTGACTTAATTATATTTCTTATCCATTTAAATTATCAAATAACCGATTTTTAGTTCTTTCGTTTCAATTACTCAAGTCCTTATAATAAAAAAAGTTTATTTTAATATTCAACTATATTTGAAATATATTTTTGAAAAAAGTTAGCAGTGTGAACTTAAAAAAAGGGGGTTTGAGAATAAGGCCCATAAGCCAGGCTCCCCCAAGTCTCAGTTTCAGAAACAAAAACAAAAAAAAAGTACCTGTTAGAGTGTGAACGTTTTCTTGTTTAGGGCACATGAAAGGAAGTAACTATGTCAACATTTTTTAATTTAGGTTTAATGGTAATTTAATTCCTGCATTTTATAAAATTTATAATATTGGTATTTAAATATTTTATGTGCAATTTTAATCTCATAAATTTTTTTAATTATTCGTCACTTTGGTTCATGAATTTTTTTTTTTACGTAATTTTGACTCCTAACTTTTAATTATATACAAGTTTGTTTAATTGTTTATTCTCAAAGTATATTAAATCACTGTTAAATTAAATTAATAAGTCTCCTGCCACTGTTACCCTTCTCAATTTTGTAAATAAAAGTATTGAGCATCATGCCTTTGTTTTCAATCTCACTACCTCATGTTGAAAATAAAAAAATATTATGAATAACTAAATTTAAAATTGAAAAAATAAAAAAACTCAAAAATTAAAATTATATAAAAGGTTTCAAAATTAAAATAAAAAAATTGAAACCAAAATTATAAATTTTATAGAACATGAGGAGCAAAATTATGGTTATCCTTTAATTTATACATAACTACGTATTAACCCATTTCCCTAAATTAGTGACATGTGACATGAATGAAGATAAGGTGAGACAGCTAATAGTTTTATGAGAATTTGATGAACCATTGAATGGGACTTTATTATTTATTTATTATTTATTTATTACATATAAATAACATAGCTTCAGCCAATGGGTTTAATCAATGATATTTTTACAGCTCATTAACTCCTTTAATATACAATTTGATCATCTTGTTTGTTTTTTTTTTCTTTTTTTAAATCCTGAAAGCAATTGAGTGAAATGAAAAGAAAAGAAAAGAAAAAGAAAAAATTTCCTTTTTAATTCATTTTGGTACATTAAGAAAAAAGAAGTTGAAGAAAATCACTTTGGCTTTTTTAATTCATGTAATTAATTGTCTTTGAACAACACGTTATTCATGAAGTAGCAGTTTCTTTCGGATCAATTTGGGTGTTGTTTTCCCAATTGAGAGATTCCAGCAAGAAGAATAAATGAATTTGATAACAACTAGCTCTGAATAGGACAAAGTTTTATCTTATTTCTTCAAAGAGTGTTTGAAGAAGCAACAAGGAAAACAACAAATAAATAAGAAATAAGAGAAAGGTATTTCTATTTTTTTTTTTTAGTTTTAGTTGACTCACCTTATTCCAGCTAAGGAAACCTCTAAAGCAACTTTTGTTAGCAAAATTTGTAGACTTAAATACAAGTTTAATCCTTTTTTATTTGGAAATAATGGTATTTTATTCTCTGTTTTAGAAAGTTTACAATTTTGATTTATTTTCCACACTTGAAAATTGGGTTGATATTTAAATCGATGATGGTTCAACTGTTATAGAATCAGATCGAATCGATATTAACAAAAAAAAAAAATTATAACAATTACATAACAAATGAAATAATGTTAAAAGGTATAAAATAAAATAAAATATAAATTTATCGGTTATTAACATTCAGATCACGTATAATTTTTTAAAAAATATCATCTCACTTTAATTAAATTTAAAATAATATTTATCATTAATAATATTTATCATGTAAACAAAAAGAAGATGATTAATATTTTTAATTGATTTTAATTTTTGAGAAAAAAATTAAAATAATTCTATTAAATATTCTTTAATTAAATTACTTTTGTCAGATTTTTCATTCTTTAATAAATTTTTCTTTATTTGAATTTTTAGTTTTTTTATCGATTTAGTAAATAAATCTGATCTAATTTTTAATGTTAGATCTAGTTTATCTGACTATTAAACGATTTGATTTATGGTTTCATTTGATAAATGATGCTCTACTTTTTATTTATAGAATAGAAATATCACGTGATTTTGATTATATAACAAATAATATCAAATTTGAATTGATGTATTATTTTAAGTATATTTAAAAGATAAAGTAAGTCAACTATAAATTATAAACCCTAAACCTAAATTACTAGATAAAGTAATCTTAAACTAGGTCATAAGATTGTATATTTAATAAAGATTTCTAGATAATTTTTAGTAAAAGTCCATTTAACACGAGACCGAAACTTTTTACGATGCAAAATTAGTTTTGTTAAAATATAAATGAGATGTAATAATAATATTACACATAAGTCAAAATCTTATAATCTTGCTATAGACACGATTTTAATTATAACAAATAATATTATATTTTGATATGTCTATATATAAAAGACATAAGTTTGAAAAAAGGTCTATTAAAACGCTAAATACTATAGAAAACCTAGTTGAAGTCTAATAAAACTGCAACATATCAAAGTCTACATGAAGAATAAATATTATTTGAAAAGTAGACAAAATAAAGTACAATAAAGATAAAATTTGTGTTTAAAAAAATCAGGTAAAATGTATTCATAAGTTAAAGAGAATAGATGTTATTCATATAGTAGACAATCTAGGACATTGGAATATATGATGCAAGTTTAAAAAGGTTAATAAAGTTTACACATGAATAAGATAAGACACAATTTGAATGATGATGAATCTCTATAAATCATGAGAGTTCACTTATGCATCTTATAATAATTTGTATCTATTTATCGATGAATTTGTGTCCATTGATAAAAATATTATTATCGACAGATTTTAACAACGAAAAAATCACAGAGTAGTTTATTAATGTATTTAATCCGTCAGTAATTATCAACAGATTTACCAACAAAAAGTTAACCACTAAATTATCTGTTGATAAATTGATCACTAATTTATCAATAAAATATTGTTCATAAATCTGTCAGTTAATTTGTCAATTTACTGATGGATTAAATCCATCAATTATAATAATAATAATACTAATAACAATAATATTATGATAGAAAAATTTCTTTAATCCTATAGTTAAAGGTGTTCTTAGGTTATTGAGATAAAACTGTACACTAAAATTGACATTATTAAAAAAAGATGTTTAATAATTATCTTTATTTCTTAAAACAATTTTATTTGTTGTATGATTATGAGTAAATAAAAAATAATTTATATTTGTTTGTATTAAAAAGAGATAAAGTGTATAATAAAAAAAAACTTTATGTATTAATTATAAGTCCAAAATAACATAAAAATTATTATAACTAAATTTAATTAATTAAAATCAAAATATATTGTTAAAGAGAGTTAGACATAACTCATTATTAAAATTAGAATAAAAAGATTCATTATTAAAGTAAGTTAGAATAAAAATTAAGTGTTTAATTATTTTTGTATTATATTACCATTATATTCCGTCTCTATTATTTTTGAAAAAGTCATCTTTTATACATAGTAAAAACTCTTTTGAGTGCTAATTAACGTCTTTTGTAGAACTAACATGTTTTTTTTTTTGGGTTGCGATACTTTAAATAAATTTAGGTTGATATTAATTTTGTTTTATATTCCGTTATCACATTATTATCATTTAATATAAAATATTATAATAAAAATATTTAAACATAAGTATAATGCAATATTTTATTATCAAATTATTATTTAATATAACACCTCATAAAATGTTCATATAAAATATTTCTAGCCAGATTATAATTTCAGTGATATAAATATATATTTTGCTAAATAACTTGTTTTTTTTTTCTATTTACATCCTATAATATAAAATATATTCAAAAATAATATATTATTAAAAACCATTTCAATTATATAAAAAAATCCAACAAAATAATGCGTAAACTTTTTTTATGAACTCCGATACAAATATATTATTTGTACACTTATTCAAAAAAGTTGTATTATTATTAGTTATATAGTCACACATCACTTATATAATTTATATTTAAAATATTTTGATTATTTATATTTAAAATATTTTGATTATTTATATTTAAAATATTTTGATTATATTATCATACATCTTTCCATTTATTTGATATTTTCATAAAAAGAAAAACCAAAACTGAAAAACCTATCCAATTTGAACCGTTTAAAATTGAATTAGATTGGAATAAAATTTTAAACTAATCTGATTAGATGATGAATTAAAACCCAAAATGATTAGACTGAATTGTTTTTCTTTTCCTAAAAACAATACGCAGTCCAATATATAGATTTAAAACTTTGGTTCCAAATCTACAATTTTTAGTTTTAAAGGTGGGAAAAAGGTTTGCTTTAACAATAAGTTAGTTTATGCCTAACTACGTTTATATAAATATTATTCAAGAAAAAGTTTTGCTTTAACAGTAAGTTAGTTTACGCCTAATTACGTTTATATGAAAGAAATATTCTAAAGAGTTGCATTTGAAATTTAAGGAATACTTTGATGAACTTAAGTAAAGTTTATTTGAATTAATATAAATATCTTATATTATTTTAATTTTCCATTGACTCTTTTTAACTTCTTTTAACAATCAATAATTTTATTTCAAAGTACATTGTACAGATATTTTCATATTTACTAATATATTATATTATATATGAATTAAAATACATAATTTGAAATATCTGTCTCTCAATATTTGAAACGAGCATTTTCAATAATATATTTTTTTCCTATTATTTCAATGTGTATTTTAGATACTATCCCTGCTATTAATAAAAAAATTATCTCTCCTCGCAAATGACTTTTTTAATCTTACCTTTATTTTATGTTTGATTTTAATTATTTATCCCTTTTAATTTATCATCTTTTTTTATTCTTATATTTAAATTGAATTTAATATTTGTTTTAAAAATGGTCAGTAATTAAAAGTTGCATTATCTCACAAATTAATTAAAATATAATTTATATATTAAAAAATATCTATTTATTAGGGGTTTTAATTTATAATTTTTTTAGAAAAATATCTTCAGTATCAAGATTTATAATTTAAACCAAATTTAAAACAGAAATTTAACATAATTAATATGTTAATATAATTGATAACGGACATTGTTAGCATGGACAGAATTGAATTTGAACCTGTTAAAAAGGTATCAAATTTGAATTTTATGGAAAAAAATGTAGTTAAAATTTATGATTCTTTTACAACAATATCTTCAGTATCAAGATTAAGAATTTAAACCAAATTTAAAAAACAGAAATTTAAGTGATAACATAATTAATATGTTAATATAATTGATAATGGACATTGTTAACATGGATAGAATTGAATTTGAACCTGTTAAAAAGGTATTAGATTTGAATTTTATGGAAAAAAAATATAGCTAAAAAAAATTATTAATTAACACTTAAAGGGATTAGGGTTTGATTTTAGGCCTCTTCCATTCCTTTCCCTTGTAATTATAGTTTTAAGATTTTGATGTAGATTGAACCCATATCTTTTCAGTAATGATTGATTAGTTTAACCAATTATTAAAATCGAAGCTTGAACTACTATTAAATCCTAATTATACCATATCATATTCAAATCAAAATCATAACCATATAATTTTTTTTGAAGATAATGGACCTCTCCCTCTCTCTGTTTTTTTTTTTTTTTTTTCAAATTAAAACAATAAATATGAGTGAATAAAGAAGGATATTATAATAAAGTCAATAAATCATTCATGTTCATATATCGTGATCATAGGCTAATAAATAACAAAAATTTAGCTTTTTGTAAGCCTGAAGGGAAATAAGCACGTGTTAACGCCAGTTATTACGCCACATACGTGCCAGTGATGCAGTTGCCAGTTACAGAACACATGCGATTTGATTAGCAGAAAACTATGAGCAAAAAACATTTTACTTTGGCGCGTGAGAGTGATAATATATATGTTACATTGCACGTTTCAACAACAACCACCTTAGTTTTTCAAACTAACATAGATTAAACAAGATCATCGTGCAAAGTGCTATCTCATTCAGTGTTTGTTATCTTTCTCTATCTCTCTCTTATCAACCAACTATATCATCATCCACTAAAACAAAGGTAACTTACCCTTATACTCATTCAATCATATGATCATGGCCATCACTATTTTTGTCACTAAAAAACTTGTTTTTCAACTTCATCTTCATCATTCATTGTTTCTGGTCAACAGATTGTACACAGAGTATAAAAGAAGCTTGTGTTTTGCTCTGCTTCCGAAAGCAGAAGATGAAGACACATAGTCGAGTAGGTTGCTTTTACCTTCATTCATTCATTATCACAATTGAATCTATTCTTGTCTCTGTTGTTTAATGTTGCAATGTGTTATGTTCCTTAATCTGTTTCAGCAGTTTAAAGTTATTTCCTTTTAGTGTATTCGTCTCTGGGTTCTTCTTTTTCCTTTTATTTTGTACATAAAGGGGTTAACTTTTTCATCTAACCTTTTTCCCTCTTATCTTGTACCAGGAAATTTTGGATGCTGATTCAAATATTAAAAGATCATGCCTCTGTGGCATCGTTCCGGCGGTTTCTATACTTTGTGTTCTTTTGCTTTTCTCGAGTTCATTCTTTGGTCAACGCTACAACGAGGTATATAAATGAATCCTTTGCTTATGATAAACCGGTGAAGTAGTTTTTCTGCATGGTGTTGTTTCAAAATTGATATTCATTTTGCGAGGGGGTTGGTTGACCTGGTTGACTTTTTTTTCACCATGAATGCGAATTTGGGTTCAATTCATGGATCCTTATTGGTGAATTTGAAGATCGTTGTTTGAGGATCAAATAAGTTTTGACTTTGAATTTAAATAAACAGGGGTTCATGTTCCTCCAAATTTTTAACATGGAATATGATAGTTTTGGTTTTATACTGCAGAAACTATCGAGATGGAGAATGAACACCAAGAAATTGCAAAACGATGCTTGCAAGGTTCGTTTTCTTAGTGTATAAGTTAGAGAGTATTTGAGTGATTGATATATTTTGCTGCTTAGGATGTTCAACTTTAAGGCTTATATTTGCTTATTTTGTTTAGTAGAATCAGTGCAGACCTGGTGGAAGTAGTGCACTACCTGAAGGCATAATCTCTAGTTCTTCTGATCTGGAAATGAGGCATCTGTGGAATCTTCCTATGACTAAGACAATAGAGGCGAGTTTCAGTCATTCATGACCACTAAATTTTTTTCCTGCGACCTAAGAAGACCATACTATTAGAGTCGTACATTTTCACTGCAAATTTGCTTGCCTAGTACTAGTAATATTTTTAGTGTGTCAAGCTTATGCATGGTTGTCACACTATAGTTCTCAATTTTTAAAGGGTGTAATGCTAAAAAGAAAAGAACTAACTTATCTGTTCATTTACCGTGTTAACAAATATACTAAAGCAAGAGTCAAGAATATCTCATATTCTGAGTTTGTGACTCTAAGCCTGTCATTAACTTCTGCAATTTCTACACACCTCATAGCTATTTTAGTGTAAATTTATTGAAGTACGCTAAGTAGTTTCTTCAATTGAGTTCAGCCTGAGTCGTGTATTCTGTTTTGTGCTATTTTTCTATGCTTGTTGTGGTTATTTTTTGACTTTGGACACATTTGAACAGAATGAGAAAAACGCGTCAACCAATTTGTTTGCAATGGCAGTTGGAATAAAGCAGAAAGACCTTGTGAACAACATGGTCAAAAAGGTAACTTCAAGGAGTATTCTATATAGATTCTTCGTTACTTATATTCTCTTTTTTGATATGTGACGAGGGATGACTCTTTCGACCCAAATTTTCAGTTTCTAGCAAGTAATTTTGTCGTGATGCTTTTTCACTATGATGGCATTGTCGACAAATGGAATGACTTTGAATGGAGTAATCGGGTCATTCACGTAGCTGTAGCCAATCAAAGTAAATGGTAGGGGATCTCACGTTTCATTGCAATCTATACTATATAGAGTGAGTGATTCATTTATCCTAAAAACATTTATTCTTGGACACGTTTTTCTTTACTAGGTGGTTTGCCAAGCGTTTCTTGCACCCGGACATAGTTGCAGAATATGGCTATATTTTCCTATGGGATGAGGATCTTGGAGTTGAACACTTCCACCCTGATAAGTATGTTCAATTTATTCTGTACACACAAAATTTGATCATAGTAAATAGCGTAGTTTAAAACTAACTGTTATAACTTCTAAATACTTGAAAAAGTTTTATATTATTGGTACATCATCATAAGGATTTGGGCTTTATATTATATACTTCAATGATTTTAGGTATGTTTCTATCATAAAAAGTGAAGGACTGGAGATATCACAACCAGCACTTGATACTGAAAAATCAGAGGTACATCATCAGATTACCGCACGTGGGAGGAGGTCAAATGTGCACAGGTTGTCCTGTTTATCCTATTTTCTGTTGTCAAATTATTGTTAATTTCACCAACCTGCACTAGTGAGCTTTAATTGATAAATCATGTTATTAAATTATCAAGTTTCAAAGTAGATACTTGTGTGTATACTGAGTATGCTTTTGGTCATTGTTCAATCAGAAGGATTTACAAAACTGGTGGTAGAGGCAAAGGTTGTGATGAAAATAGCAATGCTCCTCCTTGCACAGGGTAAAAGTTTTGTGGTGACTTCTAATTTAATGAGGATTCCCTTCACAGTACTATTGTCTAAGAAAGGTTCACCAATTGTTTCAGGTGGGTTGAAATGATGGCTCCTGTTTTCTCAAGAGCTGCATGGCGTTGCGTTTGGTATATGATTCAGGTGCACCATTTTCTCATTTTAACGTGTTACTACTGCTATGATTCAGGTGCACCATTTATAAGCATTGCTTTGCTATGATTACTCCCTTTATTCACCATTTGTAGTTTACTTTGTTTTACAGAACGACTTGATCCATGCATGGGGTCTAGATATGCAGCTAGGTTACTGTGCTCAGGCATGTTAAGCTTCTTAATTTTGGTTAAGTTTGATGAGTTTCACTTCTTCAGTTGAATATGCCCCTGGTGGCATTCTGTTTTTCCTTTTTCCTTTTTCTTTAGAGTTTAATCTGATTCTGTTTATGGATACCAGGGTGATCGAACAAAAAATGTTGGTGTTGTGGATGCTGAATATGTAGTCCACTACGGTCATCCTACTCTTGGAGGTCTAGATTTGCAAGAGGTCAGAAATATGGCATATCTATAGCAAAGTTTTGCATTGTGCAAATGCTTGTACTCCTAATTTTGCAACCATTTTTAGCATGTTTTATGTACGGAAACTTGTGCCTCTAATTCTGCTAAAATTTATGTGACTTAGCAGGTTTCATCTCGGGCAAAGGATCATAGAGTTGACGTAAGTTACTCTTGTCACAATACTTTTATTTCTGTTAAAATCATAGTTCATTTTTCTGTTCCAAAACTACTCATCCAATTAGGCCAAGAATCCATTCTTTTGAACATTTCTTTCTGGATGAACTTATCTTAGGTTGTTTGATAGGAAACAAAAAACATTTATCAAATTCTAGTGTTATGCATGCTCATTAGCCCAATGCAAATATCTTAAAAGATGGAAAATGACATGTTTGGTTTGTTGAATTGAAAACCTTATCTAGGCACTTGTCTATATATCAGATGATAGTGATATGTCTTATGTATATACCAGTTTCCTCTATGAGGAATTTTTTATGTTAACTAACTGGTATTTAGCCCTTAATTATATCTAAATAATGTTGTAATCAAGTTGTTACTACTTACTAATAGTATTTTGGATATGGTGCAGGTGAGAAGACAGTCTTACCGAGAATTACAAGTCTTTAGAAAACGGTGGCAGAAGGCAGTTGAGGAGGATAAATGTTGGGTCGATCCATTTCAATAACCAAAACTTAGTCAAATTTTGTATAGATTTCATCAAATTACATTTATTTGTAAAAAGAAATCAAATTGAACAATAAATTAAAAAAAAAAATGTTGATCATGGGTAATCGAAAGGGCCTAGAGGATTTTTTTTTTTTTTTTTCATCTCAAAGGCGTCTTCCTGGGAGAAAAGGTTCACCTTAAATTGAGTTTGGTACATTGCTAACATTTCCAAATAAATTTAGTTGTTCTGTCTGTTTAATTATCACTTTAGTTTTATTATTAATATTTATTTTATTCAATTTAATCTCTCTATTAATAATAACTTTACTCAAATGTTTTATTTCTTAAAACATAAGAATGTGCTTCTTTTCCACCTAATTAAAAATAATATAATTGATATTTAAATTTATGTATAGTGTCAACTGGAACATCCCAAAAATACATATTGTTTAACATACAGTGAATCCAACAAAAGAATCAAATTTCCAAAATAAAGTCTACACTCTTCCACATACTCCGGCATCTGCATTTATATCTGCTCATGTTCATAATACAATCATCGCAGTTTACAAAACAACAAGAAAAGCAAGGGTAAGCTAGTGAAAATAAAATTTATATTATAATCAATACATAAATAAAGAGAAAACCACATTAGCTATTCACAAGAATTTCTTAAAAGATTAACATAAGTTCATAAGTTTCAATACTAAATATATGCAAATAGAACAGAATATCTCAGTCGTAAGAATTTCTTTAAAGTCTAGCATATGAAGTTTCAATACAAGTTTTCCGTTTTCATTTCAAGTACTCATGTC
>Ga0099824_1003524_pt1 | contig 22859 bp, 7 predicted proteins | sample SiratrowhiteBW_FD_76837 | JGI IMG/M metagenome (GOLD analysis project Ga0099824, IMG submission 76837) | Root nodule microbial communities of legume samples collected from California, USA - Siratro white BW | ecosystem: Host-associated > Plants > Roots > Nodule | place: USA: California... | reverse complement strand
TATATATATATATATATATCTGATGGCACACTTTGTCCCAAGTTAAAAAAAGTGATTCAAACAGAAAATTCCTCACACAATCTTCCTAACCGAAAAAGAAAAGAAACACATTCATATTTAAGAGATGGGAAATTACCGTTTAATACGAAAGAATTTGTGATATGATGCAGAGACATGACTTGTCGCTTGAGATATGTGTTATTTGATGATTTTTGTGTTTTCATATTAGGAAAGATTTTTCTATGACATGTCATTTTTATAAGTTTCGTATAACTTTTGTTTGATAGGTAATGTGTTTGGACTTTGGCTTTCTTCTTTAACATTTTCTTTTTCTACTTGAAATGTCTTTATAAATGTTCACTTCATCCTTCTATCATCTTATACTTTGTTAATGTAAAGTATTTCTACAGTTAAATTTGAAGGTAGTTATGCTTTTTTAATAGAGTTACATTTCTAAATGGTATTTTTTTTTTTTTTTTTTTTTTTTTTTCCTTTTTTTTTTTAATTTTTTTTTTTTTTTTTTTTTTTTGTCTTTCTCCATTGCTACTGTAAATATGATATGTATGATTTCTTTCTCTAATAGTACCAATTCCATTTTTGGTGCTAAACGACTGTGTCACCACTCTCATCACAGCTTTCTTTTTAATGCTTAAATGTCAAATAATTGCTTAAGTGATGGTTTTTAACCTATAGTTAATCTGTTTTATTTATTCTTAGTGTTGGTTTCCTACTTTCAACTTTCATATCTCTAATTATTTTATGTTCCATGAATGCTATCATCACTCCTTTGGCCTTTTTTTCTTTTCTCTTTTTAAATTCTTTTCACTATTGAGTAGAGATTTTTATATTGGGTAACCTAAATCTATTTTTCTATAGGGATAAGCTCTAGTCTGATAATAAACAAAGTCTTGAAAAGTTAAAAGTTAAAAAGTTACAATGAAAATATATTTTAGATAAATATCTCATTATTTTTTTTTATCCTTCTACTTTGACCCTTCTCACAAGTAACTATTTTGTCATAATGAAATTGTATTGATATACACATTTGACTTTAATTTTCAAGCATGGTTAGCATGTGGAAATTTTAGTTTGTCAATTAGAATATACACCAAAGAGAGATATGATATGCGATGATTGATATGAGGAATAACGATATCGTTATCGTACAAATATTTGTGAAAAGAATTGTATATATAAATGAAAACTGTTGTGGCCAATGTCAATTATAAGCTTTGTTTAAAACTTTTTTTAATGTGTTGACTTAGTGTGTAAAATGAAATTAAAAATAATAATTAAATTAAATTTTTATTTGAACCTTAATTTATTTAATAATGTATTTAATACATATAATTAGCTTTGATTTTGAGTTTGGCAAGAATAGGGGTGCCACTAGAAATCTTTAGAGCAATTATTTCATGCGCCTCCGATTTTTAAACCTATACTCCATAATTGAATGAAATGATTAAATTGTGTGAAAACTTATTCTCAAAAATACTTCAGAAAATATTATATATGTTTCAAAAAATTTACTCTGAAAATTTAAAAGTTTGTTTTGAAAAGTTTATCTGAAATGATTTTATGCGTTTTAAAAATTTTATTTCAAGAATCTTAAAAAAAAAAAAAACTTATCATATTTTAAAATTGAGAGATTGCACGAAGGAATTGCCAATATTTAATTCATAAAATTAATCTTTTAGGATTCACTCAAGTTGACTTCTCTATTTATACTTTTAATATTCCCTCAATTTCTTATCTTCTAAAAACAAATAATAAACATTTCATACCTTCAACAAGCTTTTATATATATATATATATATATATATATATATATATATATGTAAAGCATAAATTTTGAAATATTTAAATTTTAGTAATGATAGAAGCATAAACTGTGATAATTTTAAATATTTCAATTTAAAATATAAAAGTAATTTAATCTATAAATCATTTTTCCAATTTTAATTTGTAAGATTAAATAGGTAAATAAAAAACCAGAAATTAATTGCTTTCCATTCCATTAACTTTCAAACCCCTTCCTATACAATATAACTTACATCTTGAGATTTAAGTGATAAATGAGTTTTGACCCTTGAAGTGTACAAAAATGATCCACCTATTGTTTTTCTTTCCAATTAAATATTGTTTGACTGCCTTTAAATGATTAATATGCTATCATTATTTGATTTAGATTACTCTAAAGATTAGTTGTTATGTGTGACTTTGTTGAATAGTTAAAACTTGAATTTGATCTGTTAAATATTTTAATCATGCAAACCAATTCTCTCTGCCTTAAACCAATACCAAACTTTGTCTCTATCAAAGTAATTAATAGTCAAACTAAATCCCATAGATCTTTTGCTTTGTAGCTATTGGATAGTTCTAATCTATAGCTTCATAACCCCGTGTGTTAGTACAATTATGTAGAATATTTCAATATTGTTAGTTTTCAAGGGTTGAAATTAATTTTTGAAAGTTGTTACAATAATAAAATAATATGATTAAAATAATTTAATTTTAGCTAAACTTTGGTCCCTATATTTTGGTTCTTATATTATTAAAATTTCCAATTGAGTTTCTCAATTTTTAAATTAGCGTTAAAAGTTAGTCCTTCCATCGATTGACACACACACAACTTCATCAAACGATTTGATCAAATGAACCAAAATGATGCTCATTTAAAATTTGAGAACTTAATGGAAACTTTTTATAATATGAGGACTAAGTTGAAATAAATTGTATAAATATAGGACAAACAAATAATTTAACCTAGAAAACACAAAAACTACAATTCTTTATTACTTTTCATTGTTTATTAAATTAGCAAAACCATATGAATTAGTATGCAAAAAAACCTATAACATCTCTATAGCCTTGAAGTAAATTTTGAAGATTAAATAAAAGTTACATTTTTTATGGTCTTTTAAAAAATAAAAAATAATAAAAATGTATTTAGATGTATTGTTAATATTTTTATCAATAAGAATTTAAAATTAGTTCCAATACATTTCATTTGTTGGGATTCATTTAGACTAAAAAAATATTATCTTCATATATCAGGTCAATACAATCATTCTAATAAACAATTAGTTATATACTTTATTAAGTCGTCGGTGTTGTATTTATATGATTTAGACTTATATTTATATAATTTATATTAAAAACTTCAATTGATATTTCAATTTTTAAATTAACATTAATTTGATAGCCTATCATATTATTTTATAATACTTGTGTTAATTGATGGAAGAAAACAATTTGAAGTTAGTATAAAAGTCAAGAAATTGAATTGAATTAACATAGCCACCAATTTGAATAAATTATTAATTTAATCTTCAATTCATAATATACATAAATGTTTTATACATTCCTAAGTTTGAAAATAAGCACAAATATTTATTTGTGTTTTCTCTATTCCATTCATATATTTTTAGGTTGTGTTAGGATTATATCTTCTATTTACAACTTATAATGTTTCATGAGTTTAACTTAAATAGTAGTTATTTAGATTTAGGTCTGTTAAGATAATATTATTAAGTTCATCATTATAACAAAAATATTATTTTTTCTTTATTTTAGAAGAACCATATTGCTTTTGAAGAATAGTAATTAAAAGCCACAAATAAATTATATAAGTAATAGTAATAAGTTAGTCAATCCTCTTAAACAAAGTTTTAAATTAGCACTAAATACAATTATATATGTGAAATTAAAAAATGTGTTACCAAAATACAATACTAATAAAATATAATTTTTTCAAGTGACTGACAATAACATGTCATCTTTATAAAAGAAAAATCTTAGGTGGACTTCATTATATATGATATATAATTAATAATGATAATAAATTTTGAAGAGAGAAAGGTAATTTTGAAAAAGAAAAGGCAATGAAGAATTGCCGCGTAATTAATTTTCATTGCTATTCCGTTATTACCCTCCAAGCTCAAAACCTCTATATATAAGCCGTCAAAAACCCATTAATCAAACACACACTCTTCAATTTTCTCTCTCTTCTTCTATTTTCCCAGAAATATTTTCCCGGAAAATCCCCCAAAATTTTCTAGGCAGCCAAACGCTCCCACCATGAACAAATCCGCCCTTCTCGCTGCCTCCGTCGCCGCCGCCTCCGCCACCGCCGTTTCCCTCTCCTCATCTGCGAAGTTCTCCCTTCAGGTACTCGCCTTCAATCCCAAAATTTCTCCTTTTTCGCGTGATTCTGTGTCAAACCGCGGGATCTAAAAATTTACATTTGAAAAAAATTCTCCATTTTCCGGTGAAATTGAAACGCGTGTTTCGGTTGTGCAGGACGGCGCGGCGCAGAGGGACCGCGGCGGGTCCTCGCCGGCGGCGAGTGCGGCCTCGATGGAGAAGTTCGCGCCGCGGTTCGACGGGTTGCGGTTCATCGAAACGCTGATCACTGCGCACAGATGAACGCGCGTTGCGGAAACGCGCTTTTGGGGTTTTCCCTTCAGCCTTTTTGATCGTGCGCTGTCTAGAAATTTAAGAAAAAACATGGGAAAATGTTTGGATCTTATTTTTTTAACGTTGTTTTTTGCATTTATGTTGAGAAATTGAGTGAGAAATTGTAATACTACGGAATTGTTACTGTTATTTGTTGTGATGCTTTCTAATGAGATTTTTGACCCCTATTTTAGTCGTCACTATTTATTTCTTTGTAATCTATTAGGGGAATATGAAAAAGAAAATTTTGATTAATTTATTTATTTATTCTCTTTTTGTCTGTTATGTTTGTTTATTATTGGGAATTATATATATTGTAAATTTAATTTTTGTGTTTTGTAGCAATTGTTCCTTGTTTGATTTGGTAAAAACATGTTTTGGGTGTGTCTGACTCAGCTCGTGAAGATGAGATGGTTTTGGAGTGGGGAGGGACCACTTGAGGATATTCGGTGCATCCTTTGATTAATGCGTTATTTGCACTTTGCATGGAGATAAATGAAAAGACTTTTTTTTTTTTTTTTACAAACTTTTGAATAATTTGCATATTATTATTATTATTATATTGGACAAAAGTTTGAAATAGAAAAAATAAATTTAGAAACATAGAAAAAGTTATTTTACATACGTTGTACAATTAGACTAGAATAAAGAAACAAAACGGTAAACAAAATTGAGAAATGAATGAAAATTGTGATTTTTTTTTTTTAAATTTAAAGAATAATATTGTGAAAAATAGAATGATCAAAATTGTTTAAGTAATTCATAATTTATTAAAAGTATATCACTGCAATTTCTAAGCTGTTGTATTTTACTATTACCTACTTAGTATGATTTTTAAAATAATTTAGAACTGTTTAAGTATTTTTTTTAATTTTTTTTACTTTATGCATCACTTAGGAAAAAGATAATAGTTTAAGGATAAAATTAAGTACTTCTACTATTATATTTTTAATTTTGTTTCATCTTTTAATGTCACAATTATAATGAATATTGAAAACTAGATCTCAATCATGTTGGAGAATTGAAATGACATAAACTTATCTATAATGACATAAAAATATCCATGAAGAGTTTAATTATTTTAAAACAAATTTAAATATAAAATAGATGCCAAAATATTTCATTTTTTACTGTTTTCCCGTGGCTCATAAAAAATAGATTAGGTTAGTTGACCCTGTGTAACATCTCGTTAAAATATTGTCAATTTTCAATTTTTAATATATATATTAAAATACATTTAATTATGTAAATATTTTTTAAATTTGATTAATTAATATTTTCGTATTGTCACAGACTAATCACTCTGAGATTGGTCTATACTGATCTCACAAGTCTTTACATACAATATTTGTATGTTAAAGTAATCAAAACAGCTCAAATTCCTCAGATTAACTGAAGCAGCATAAGTTTAGGTTAGACCGAAAATAACTTTTTTTTTTTTTTTTTTACAATGAGTGAAAAAGTTGTATCCCCGTCTATGATTTTAACTCATTTAAAATTGATTCACTAACCCATTTTTAAAAAAATCATCTAACTATAAAGGTAAAGTTAAATTAATTAAATTTTAATTCTTTAATTTATTAAATATTATATATTATGTAAAAAATTAAAAAATTTAATTTTTACCAATAACAATAATATTTAAATTTAAAAAATTTGAAATTTATGAAGACAAATAGTGAGTGGTGTGATATTTTTAATTATTTAGGGGATTCACATTTATTGCTAATAAATCATGATTTATGAATCACCTATCAAAACCTCTTCTTTATTATATATTACTGAACTTAAAATACTTTCTCATTATTTATACTCAATATTAGATATAAGGTGAAACTCAAACTCATAGATTCCTAATAATATATCTTACTCAATTTTTGTTATTTTTCTTTTTTAGAGTCTTATATTGATTGGTTAAATGACCTATGTTAAGTTATTGTTTCGCTTGTTTTCTTTCATCTATTTTTATTGCTTTACTTCTAACATATCTTATTTATTGATTAAATATATATTTCAAGTTAATATACATAGATTAAAGAATATTTGATGAGTGTAAAATACTATTATATTTAAATAAAAATATATTTATTAAATATCTTGATTGTTGATGATACATCACTGATAATGAAATATTAGATAAAAACATAATTGCAAAAAATATTAATTATACTGAATTTTTAATAGGCTTAAACATAATAGTCTTTTAATTTAACAAAATTATTTTTAGCCTCTAATTTCTTTTACAATAATTAGTCCTAAAACACATAATTATTTATTTAATTCTTTAAAGCAATTAGTAAAAACTAGTCTTTCTAGAAAAACTGTTTGTCTCTTCTTATCGACTCTATTAGTATTATTATTTAAGTGGCCAACAAAGAAGATATTTTTCATAATTTTTCACTCACCCAATCAATTTCTTTATAGAGAGGAATAAGTATATGACTTTTTTTTTTCTCGTCAACACTAAATATTTAATAAGAATTTATAAAAAAAATAAAAATTCAAACATGTCTTATTTTAGAGTGTATCCTCTTTTTGTTATTACCTAACATTACGAATAGAGTGAAAAAAAAAAATAGATTACCACTGTTTTTAAAGAACTAATTTCTACATATTTTTATTAAAAAACAATTTTATCAAATTGAGCGAATTAAAACACATTTTAACCATTTTAATACATAGATGATTTTGAGATAAAAAAAAAACCCAAAATATGTAAAGTTCTAATAAACACGTAATATCTCACCAACAACATTTGATTAGTTTAGATAATAACTTTTTTTAAGTGTCTTGGGGTGTTATTTTTCCATTAAAACAGGAGTTTTCTTGCCAATTCGCCTTGACATTTAACAAGATATTTTATTACATAGATATTGGTATAAAATATAATTCCAATTAAAATAACCCTACAAATATCTACAAAATTACATCTAAATTTTGTCCACTCCTAACTATACAGCATGATCATCTTAACTTTTTTACTTTTCCATAAAAGATTAGGATGAGGGTAGGGAATAGTTTAATCCTAATTAAGATAGAATAGTACTAACAAACTTAGATGAAGATAAACAAGCTCGTACAATTATTTGTAGATAACTATTCCCTAACACATCGTGTTGAACAAACTCGAAATTGCATCAACTTTAATATATAGATAGGGTTTGTTTTCATTGGATACACCAACTATTTTGATTACAGCTTGATCTTAATCATGCAATGCACTAAGGTTTGTTCCCCCACAAGACATGATGCGTAAAGAAAGACGCAAGAAAATTGACATTTCCAAAAAAACTCGTCCTCAACTTTTTATGAGATTGAAATGTTACACACCATGATCTGAAAAATTTTCCCCTTTTGATGAGGAAATTTCCTAAAGCCCTTACACACTTTTTTCTGTTTTCATTAATCTCCTTTAGTCATGGATGCTTTAGGTGCTATTTTTGTCCATTAGCATAAAGCAATATACCAAATGAAATGAGTGGTGGAAGGGAATGGGATATTGCTTCTTAGTCCCCTAAAAGATTATATGTGATGAATGGTTTTACGTACATGTTGGGATCATGCACAAAATAGTCATGGCAGGTGTGAAACATCCTTAAAGAGTGTCACAAACATGTTGGTTAGGGTTTGGATTAGGTCAAGAATGGGAACTGTAGGACAAAGGTCATTCAACTGCCAATTTAATCTTCATGGAACTCATGGCCACAAGAATCTAGTAACATGGTAATGGTGTGGATGGCTCAGTGACTTTTTGTCCAGAAGCTACTCAGCTTGGTTGTGTATTAATTATTGTTGATGTGAAATTCTAGTAGGTGTTGGAAAATTGAAGTTGACATTTCAAGAAAAAAAAGGTAAAGGAATATTTTTGATCTTTCTAAGAGAAGATAAGCATCAAGAGTAAAAGTATGAGTGATTTGAGTGATATGTTTGATAGAAGTTTAGAAGTGAAAATTTTGATTAAAAGTGACACTTTTTCTTGAGAGTTTCTAAGTGCCAATTTCACCTCATGTGAAGTTTCTATTCGCAATTGAAATTAGCAATCAATAGCAATCATTATTTTGATGTCTCTCGTATTTTTTAAATATTTATTTGTGATTTTAACATTTAATGTAATAATAAAATGTTGACAAGAAAATGCTTATGCATATTATTAATGTAACAATGAATCTTTATTTTCTCTTGTGTAAAAAGTTGTTTTGTTAGCGAAAATCATAATACTATAATATTACGAGCAAAATCAATTTATGATACAAGAAGAGCCTGTAACAAAACAAAAAATTTATATTAATATTTGAAGTTTTATTTTAATTTATGTTACATTCGGTTAGACAATTAAATGTAAATTTTGAATTTTGTTAAGCACGACTTAGTATGTGAAATTTGAATAAAACAAACATAAACTAAGTTTATTACTTTTAAAATAGTGTAATTTTGATCTAGTAGTTTTAAAGATCCAACATGAAGAAATAAAAAATGTTAATTCTCGATAATGAAGAGGAGCACGTCAAAAAGTAAGTGCCAAAACGGGTAACTTCTACGTGTTTTGGTATAACGTGGTGTTGGTTTATTAATTAAAATAAGATGTGATATGGTGACCCATAATGGTTAAGCACACTGAGAATTTGTGCTTGTTCAAATGTTGTTTTAATTGAATACAGATAAAATTTTAAGTCTTCATGTCTTTTAATAAGTGCACACTCATATATTTTGATTTTAAATTTAGCTTTTATTTAACATTTGTCATTCTTTTAGGTCATTTTTTCATAGTTTTTGTTCTAAAATTATTAACTCATTTTATTATAATTTTTTTTCTTTGTTTTATTTTCTTTTAGATCGAGGAAAAGATTTCTCTCTTTTATGCAAATTAAAGTATTTGAGTGGGACAAATAAAAAATCTTGGTGATAGTTAGATACTTCCTCAAGACAATTTATAGACTAGTTTAAAGAGAAAGAAGTTTTCTTAAGCTGTTAAACATAAATATGTGACACGAAACAACAAATTAGGAACATTAACATCATATGGATAACTTTGTCATAGTTTTTAACCTAGAGTCATTCTTTGAGTAGGTTGTGAAGAAAAAATCTAACTCAAAATATTATAAATTTAAAATTAAACAGGTCCTGCGATTTTGTCATTATGCCCAGGTCTGCTCCACTATTGGACCGATCTTTGTGTGCTGCTAGCAACATATGTATTCTAAGTGAAGGTTAGTTTTTTTTTTTTAATTCTTATTTACTATTTTATTATATTTAATTAATATCTATATAGGGTTTATGGTTCATTCTTAAATGTGTTGATATTGAATCTAGGAGTGTTCAACTCCCGAAAAATATTATTAGATTTTGTGAAGTTCGTATTTTATGATTATGTTGTTCAATTTTTGTTAGATTTGTTTATTGAGAGATTAGTAGTTTTCCATTTGATGTTTAACTTGTGTAGTATTCTTCAATTTTAAAATTGTTCCTACATCACACTAAACTTTATAAATGGAGGTTGTACTGATAATAATTGTATTGAATCTTGAATTATCTAGTTAGATAGTTTGGAAAGAATAATTAATTTCTAATAGTTGATTGATTAGTGATCCGCATATGACTTTGGCTCAACTAGTCAATGTGAGTTGTGCGTTGACCATGATTCTTCCCCCGATTGGTGGCCATTGGGAAAAGCTATAAAGGGGCCACCATGTTACACAGTGTGCCTCTCCCCTCTCATTTGGTAAAGGTCGTGGTCATTACAAACCTTCATTGCCTAGCCTAGACATCTTGTCAAACTTACATCAAAGCCTTTAGTATATCTTTGTACACTAATATTCATACATATGAAATATGTGATATACTAACTAATGTTAATGTTTTTTTAGTGTAGTAGGAATGTAATACAAACTTGCCTGTGGAGCATAAAAAAAAATTGTCTACTGATGATTTTTGTGGCAGCATTGATGGATGTTATTACAATTATAGGTACAAATCTCATACATATGTCATGGGATGACAATGTTTTTAGGAGGGATAGTGATGAACTATGGTACATACACATGTTTGATTTATGGGAGAATACTTCACGCAATCAGGAGCTCAACATATATATTGTGCAGTCATGGATGATGTAAGCTCAGTGTTGAAAAGTTTTATATTCTTAACTTATATATGGTATTAATAATTTATTACAATGTAGGTACTTGTATGTTTTGTTTTTAGATAAGGGAAAACATGACAAATATATTTTTAGACCCTCAACTCATTCATCCAATGGGTAACAAAAGAGTAAAAATAGAAACATACATCACTAATACCTTAATCAAGAGACGAACATAAATTTACTCAATGTATCGATGAGTAAGTCCACCTCTATTGAATAATGTATAGTAAATTATTTGATATATTGTACTAATTAATTTCCAGTGTAGACATCATTGGCAACTACTGATTATATTAGTCCAAGATCATATTGCTGCATGATTATGCTACTTGCATAAGAAGCCTCCAAACTACTTTAAACAAATAATAGACTAATGAGAATTTTAATTAACAACTATTATTACATCAACTTTGCATAATATTATGTATTTTAACATCAGACTCCATATTTTTTGTGCTTACCCTTCATATACTATATTGAGTGGTAGGCCAAGTGAAAGATCTTAAAAGTTTACTTAAATTCATCTCAAGGTATTTAAAGTAAAAATATTGAGTGATTGAGTTATCTAATAAATTTTATTTTAAGTTGTGGTGGTGTAATAAACAAACTAAAGAATATGAGTGCCACTATTTAGTCCTGAAACAATGACAAACCTTATGCAAGCTTGTATTGATAGAGATAACATTATTAGAATTAATAATTTCATCTAATGTATTATTCACTTGAAAATTCAATGACTCTGTCATATTTTTGTTTTTGAAAGATACTTTAATAAGACAAGGAGGAGATGTTATAAATTAGTATTAACTTCTAGTCCTAACTGATATGATACTTTTTAAAGTTAGCAAAGAGTGTAATTTTTTAAAGCTAATTTTATCTATTAAAATTCATTGGACTTAATTTAAATTTAATTATTATGTTAATAGTTAGTGTGTGCTAATTTATTGTGTTACTTAAGATTGCATATAAAATGGAAGAGAAGAAAAAACAAAAACCTTAATCTTATCCAAATTGTAGTCAAGCAAACTTTTCACAACAGAACTAATCAGGCATGATTCACCTAATCACGACTTTTTATCTTTCTCTATCTCTCTCTTTTCTTTTTATTCATTAGTTTTGTATTATAGGGTCAACTAACCGACCAATCCAATCTATAATTGTTATGTAAAGTCAACTGACTGAAAGTATTACAGTAGCAACTAAACAATATGACCTTATAAGTCGACCAAGATATCCACATCTCGACAGATACAAAGAGCTCTCTTGAACATGTGTCACTGACAACAGACACATGACAATTATCAACTAGGACACACAAAATGAAGCACACAAAAGGCCCTTAACAAGTTAGACCTTTAGCCCAACTTTCCAGGACCCACCCAAAATCCTATAAATAAAAAGATGATCTTAAACACAAGGTACTATTACTTTAATCTTAATTAACATCTTATAATACTTAGATCGTTAACTAACTTTATAAAATACTTGTAGAAACCCTTCATGAAACCAAGAACTAAATCAATAATAGAAAAAAAAAACAATATATAAAATTTGAAGAGTTCAATATCAATCGAAAACTCCTAACTTTATAAAATACTTGTAGAAACCCTTCATGAAATCGAGAACTAAATCAATAATAGAAAAAAAAACAATATATAAAATTTGAAGAGTTCAGTATCAATCGAAAATTCATTGATCATGTAGACTAGTCAGTCACGTTATAATAATTATTCTTATATCAACAGTATCTTTATTTTATTTTATTTTTAAAAAAAAATTAAGTGTCAATTTTCTCTTGAGTTTTAATCAAGATGAAATTACTTATAAAATATTTTTCGACGTTTAACTAAATATTTAGTATTTAAAATATTAAATATTAATTAAAATATTAAACTATTTATACAGGCAAGACAAAAGTATTGTCTATGATAAGTCTAGATAGTTGTCACAGTTTTTTATGTTAATTTCAAAAATAGGAACTAATAGCAAACGAGTCATAATCGGATTAAATCTTCTTGTTGAATTATAGCGACAAATTTAATACGATGTTTAGGTGAAGTTAGACAACGAGCATGGAAGAGAGTGAGATGAATATTTGAGACCACTAATTTTGCAAGTGGGTACCCCACTTCTTTCAACTTGCATTCTTTTATGTTCATGCATGCTGCTGTATCATGGCATCAGCAACTCACACATGTTAACCCCACCTTAAATCAATCATCTTCACCTTTTCCAAGGTCATGTGTTGTTATTCATGCCACAATCATTTTTTTTTATTCAATCAAATAATAATATATGCAACTATTTTTCTTTTACATTTTTAATATGTGTTTAGTCTCTTAATTTCACATTGTTTTTTATGATAAATGAGTCTTCCGAAAATATAATTATATTTTATTTTTTTAAATTAATAAAAGTAAATTCTAAAAAGGTATTGAATTTTTCCGTTTATTTGGTATTGATATTTACGCGATAAATAAAGAGCACCTAACCAATTGTAATCGATGATTAATTAATGAATCTAAGACTAAAAAAATGCATAATTAAACACGTCAGGTTTTATTTTAGTTTATGAATTCTTGTTAAATCTTCGCATTAACGAGATAATGAGTAACTTGCTCTTTTATTTTTTTTCAATAAATGAAATTAGTTGGGTAGAAGAGAGAACGTGGAAATTATTATTTTTGTTCTGTGTTTACACAAGCGATCATGTGTTTTATTTATTCTCATATAATTTTTTGAGAAAGATTTAAAAATACATTTAAAACTAATTAATTTAAGGTTTAAGAAGAATTAATAAGTTAACGTGCTTTTAAAATACAGGAACAATAATGAAATAAACTTAGCTTAAATTACATTTAATTTGATACTCTCCATCAAGATAAAAAAAAAAAAGACGTAAAAACTTTAGCCTTAAAATTTATTTATGTATATGAATAAGTTAATGTTTAAATTCAAAAGAATTATCCAAAACATGTCTTTGATCACAAACTACTTATCATGATTATGTTCTTCATAAGATAATCTTAGGATCATTAAAGTTAATAGGCATATGAGTATTTTCTTTGTAAGTATTTTCTTAGGGTCATGTTATGCATTTTAAAAACCAAGGGATTAGCTTGTAGGTAGAGATAGATAAACTGGGATATATACTAATAAACTGATTAAAATGGTTTTATGAACAAATTATATACTCATTTTTCCTTCTAGAAAATGTTTAAAGTAAGTTTAGAGTGCAGGGCAGAGAACCACATTTAGCACTTTGTATCCAAGAAGAAAAACAATAATAAAACTATAGTAACATACTTTTGTGGAGAATCATGATGAGAACACATAAACAGCAGCATGATATGTTGAGTGAATCAATTGAAGGGGTTGTTGAACACAGACATTTTGAGGGTTGATCTCAGAAAGAAGTGAAGAAGAAAATGAGGAAAGAAGCAGTGGAGATGAGAGAGGTAAAGTGAGGAGGATGAAGAAAAATGGTGTGAGAAGTTTGAGTGTTATTGGGTGTTTTGACATTGGAGCAGTCAAGGCCATATTCCCCTCCTTTGCACTCATTGGCAAAGAGGCCAGGAGGGTATTTGCCATAGATGTTGATGTAGCTAAACATAACTTCTGCACAGTTAGTTGTCAAGTCATTGATCTCATTAGTAAAAGGGCAAGCAAATTGCTTGAAAGCCTCACAGCACACCTTGGGTGGGTACTGGGGTCCCTTGCATTGGCTTGTTAGCACTGTGTAGTTCTGGTTCTCAAAGTCAACTGCACAAGCTGCACACAACTTTTCACTTATTAGTCAACCATCATAATTAAAGAGTTCTCAAAAGTCAAAAGGTTAGAGGCTAGACATTCAAAAAGAAAAGAAAAGGAGAGAGATTCTCTATTTTTATCTCATAAGAGCAAGTAGTGAAAAGAGAATAATGGAATGATTGTTATTAACACTCTTAAAATAGAAGTGAATATAGAAGTGAATGCAAGGTTTTGCTTTTTTTTTTATTAGTTAATATGTTTCTTTTGTTAAATATCAGATAATATTTAATATTTTCATATCATTTAAAAGTTAAGATTGAAGTCATTTCAAATATATATTTTTTTCTTGCTCTTTTAAAACATTTTATAAAAAGAAAAATTGTGATGAAATTCTGAATTCTAAAACAAGACAATATCTTAAATCCAGTAAATAACTCTAATAATATTATTTTAATAAATTTGTTATGGAAACATTAAACATTCTTATAAATAACTAAAAGAAATCTCTCCAAGCATTTCAATATTATATTTAAAGATGTTTACCTCCCTAATTATATGTTTTGGTTAATGAATTGTAAAATTAAATGATTTTAATTTGTTTTTTAAATGAAAATACTATAGAAAACATAGATATTAGGTCAAAAGGAAAAACACTTTACCATGATTCAAATCCAACGTTGGAAAATAGTAAAGAGGTTCATAAAAGTTTGACTTAATGGGTTCAGAGTGCACAAGTATTTATATTCTGATAAAGATATTCTCATAAGTGACTAAGCATTAGTATGGCATGTGAGTCATGACTCCACTAAAACTTTCCTACATCCTAGAGATCAATGAAAAAAAAAATAAATGGCACTCTTCAAATCTAAGCTATAAACCTGTTTTTTTTTTCTTCAAAAGTAAAAATAGTGATATTTATTGTCATTATTTTATTGCTAAATTTGCAATTTAGTACTTAAAAACTCGGGTTCTTTTACTTGGCTTACAAAGTTTGGGTTCTTAATATTAATAAGTGATAGTGCTATTCTTGAGGGCAGTTAGGTAAACATTTGGATAAACTTATCTGTAAATATTTATAAAAAAAGAAAATTACAAAGATAAAATAAATTATTTTTTATTAATTTATATACTTCAAATTTTATAGAAACTTTTTCATTCTCTCAATGAAACCCTTTCACTCTATATAAATTAATTTTAACTTGAACAAAAAATTTAATATATTTACTTTTTTTATTAAAAAATAATACTCAAAAGAAATTTATCCAAACGTAACTTTATAATAAAACGTTTTATACTATAAAATATGGTCTAACTTTGACAAATCTATTTAAAAAAAAATTAGTCAAGGAGGACAAAGCGAGAATAATTGAAAAATAGGAAGAGGGTAAGTTAGATTTAAAAAAGTCCTAATAATAAAGAGCTGATTATTAAAATAAATAATTCAAAGGACTATGTGTCTTAAGAATTAATCTCTCTGTTTTTTCTCACACGTCACCATCCAACTTTTGGTTAGGCCATTGTCTTCTAGCAAGGGGTCATTTTTGGGCCAACAGTTGAATAGTTTTTCTTATGCACAATTTTATAAAAAGAGAAAATAGAAATAACATGAAATAATTTTTTTTCATACGATAAGGTGTTTGAAGATTTGGAATATCACCTTCAATATTCCAAATAACATAAATGCACTAAGTGGCTTTTCAATATTTACGCAAATAACTCTTGTTTTTCAATAGTTTTTCAAAATAGAAATCAAGCACACCCATATTCTCCATATTCCCTGTTAGAGAATTATAATTATAATGAACTAATTTTGTTTGCATAGCAAGGAAAAAAAAAATCAGGTTCAAAAGAATTAACATGATTTCAAGTACTTCTTTATACATTATATATGATTTCGACATTTGAATTGAAAGCAAACCCATCAAAGATATATGGTATGTTTGTGTTACAATTTAAAATCTTAGAACACTACTTTTAGAACCAAAAATACATATAGGTCAATTTTGTTCCAACATATTTTCAACTTTCAATGTGAGTTCATAGTTTCCAATAGTAATCCAAAAGAGCATTAGAAAATGTTACCTTTCTTAGCCTGTAGGAGGGCACGACCAGTGGATGCCCCAGACTCAAATATATCATCTGTTTTGATACAAAAAATTCAACCACATTATGTCAATCTTAACCAATATCTACCCATAATTAAAATGTGAGACATAAATATAAGGGTTTCAACTTTGAAGGAAAATAATGTACCAGAAATGAATGGAGCAGCAGAGGCCAATGTGGCTAGGAGGAAACAATAGAGAATGGAAGAGAAGAAGGCATTGGAACCCATTTTCTCTTTCACTCTCACCCTTTTGATTTTAAATTTTTCTTTTTCTTTTGAGGGGTGTGTTTCTTTTGTTCTCTGGTTTTGGTGAGATGAAGAAGAGACATTTCAGGAATCCTGGTACAAATCAAACGTGTTGTCAAGCTGGCGTAGTTCCAATGGCTCTCCGCAACTTCTCTTGCCTTTGGTAGTTTTTGGTAGTTTTACAATATGTTCTTTCTCCCTTTAAATAGTTATATAATATATGACATTTTTTTTAACTATAATTGGAAAGGTGAAGGAAGTATTGTTTTAACGGAATTATCATTTTAAAGGGTTGATTAGATAAATCTTTTTACAAATTTTTATTATCCAACTTTTTTCATGATTTTTTAAATAGTTAAATATTAATATGTTCTTCTCTTGTGCATTGTTCTTCTTTTTTGTTCTCTTTCTGCTACTACCCAAGAATCATATCAACTTAAGTTTCTGTGAAACAGAAATCAGAAATACCATGTTAATATGTTTTATGAGTTCTTTAAACATACAAGAAAGTTCTTTCTCATGGTTTATATCCAATACAAACTCTTTTAGTATTATAATTTCTTAATCAGTACCCTACAACTATTGATTAACTTAAAAAGATAAAAATATGTACAGGAAAAGGTAATAATTATCTTATTACAAGTAGCTTGCTAGGTTCTATGCAAAAAAGGAAAAAGAAAAAACAAACCAATAAGGTAGAAACGAACAATTAAATAGATAAGTTTGACAACATACGAGATGATGAATCGATTCCAAATGGATTTCATGACAAAGATTATGTCTATTTTGTTTGCTGCTCCCTCATGAATCCACGAGAGTTGCATGAGAAACAAAATCCACAAGGATGCCCAACTTATGTAATATTCATTCATTGCTAATGTCAAGTTTAATTAATTAATATTAGAAATTAGATTAATTCACCATCTCATATCATTCTCATATACCAACTTGAATGGTCCAAAAGCATTTTGAAATATACTAGTAAAGAAAGTGGTAGTAAAAACAAGCTTTTTGTACTCATTTGGATCAATGGCAGGTGTATTAATTTCAAAACAATTAATGACAGAAGAAGTTGTTAGGTATTAGTCTAAGTCCTACATTGAGATAAAAATGAGATTGTTGAGCAACATATAAGAAAGAAGACCCACAAATCCAATACTTTAAGGTTTTGTGTTGAAGGTGATGTAATTTCCTTATATTTTGGCTCAGTTTTCATTCTTGTGAGATCTCCCTACAAAAGTTGAAGGTGGTGTCATTTCTTTATATGTTGGCTCATTTCTCATTCTTGTGAGATCTCTCCACTAAGATGTGGCACCACACTAGTATAATAATTTGTTCAAACCATTGATTTCAAATTTATAAGAAAGAAAGTCAAACTTGAGGTCCATTTTGCCATAAATCTATGAAAGGTTTCTCTTCTTATCTTAGGATTGATATTACTTTGAAGGTTGAATTTATATGAGATATTGCTTTGAAGGCCGAACTTATGGTGATGTGGTTACTATTGAGTTAGTTATTATTAGAAGTTGGACTTCCTTATAGTTGAAAAGTAACTCTCTATATTGATAGTTAATTCTTTTAACAATCATAATATTGTACCTTAGGTATTTTAGAAGCATATGAAAATATTGTATGACTATGAGACGTTGCTTAAATTTTAAAGTTTTGCACATCTTTAACAAAGGCAACAAGAATAAATTAGCTATAAGTCTAAACAAGACTTTGTTCGGTTTGAATTTTTTTATGCATATATTACTTAAAATTGTTTTTAGAAAGAAATTTAATTTACCTCAATATATCGCTATAAGAAAAAAGCTATTTAGAGATCAATATTTAGCTATTAAATGAAATTGTTGCTAATTGTGACCAAAATAATCACTAAATTAAATTTTGGTAGCTAAATATCTATAAAATAGAAGTGATGATTGAATTTAGTGATCAATTAAGTCAAATAATTGGTATCTAACATTAGCTACCAAAGGTTTTAGTGACTTATGCCATTAAATTCTAAATTGGTATCTAATTAAGTCATAGACTAATTTAGAATCAAATAGTATAGGTCACTAAAACTTTGGTAGCTAATGTTAGATACCAATTATTTGACTTAATTGGTTACTAAATTCAATCATTACTTCTATTTTGTAGTTATTTAGCAACTAAAATCTAATTTAGTAACTATTTTAATCATAATTAGTAACCACTTTATTTGGTAGCTAAAAATTAGTCTCTAAACTACCTTTTTCTTGTAGTGTATGTTTTCTTGATTACATATGTTTTATTTATTTGTATGTTATTTTTTTTATAAACATATCCTCAATAGGATTATATATGATTATTGATGGATAAAATATCAACCTAATTGGAATGTCATTTCTTATAATATCAACTTAAAAAAACTTAAATGATTTTTCTTCTCCACATATAACTTTTATTATGTAATTTTAGTTCTTATCAAAATTTAAGATAAAATAGGAGTTATACTCACAAAATTCTTAGATATTAAATAAGTCTTTAAATTTTTTATATTAGTTTCATCTTTCTAAAATTTAAATATGTCAAATACGTCTCTAGAATTTCTTTTTATATTATTTTTGTTTTTATAAAATTTAAAAATATTTTTTAAGAAAGACTATATGATGACGTTTTTAACCAGAATTAAGTTTTATCAAAATCAATTTTAATTATAAAATTTATGTTTTAAAATTATAAATTCACGTAAGCAACATAAAATTAATTTCACCCAAAAATATAATTGATATTTGATCCTTTACATTTTCAGATAAAGTAAATATAATCCAATATAATACTTCATCTACTTTGCTAATAAAAAAAATATCCGAAGATATTTTGTGATAACAATTTTAAAATTGGTTATTAAACAGTGTCATTAATATTCTAACTGAAAAGTTAACTAGACGAAAATCTCTACATTTTTTTTGTCAGAATTTGAAAAACTTACTATCAGTATATTAAAATGGCTTAATTTTAAAAAATTGAATAACAAAAAGTGTAAATAAATATTTATAGGATCACATTCATGAAACTATAGCGACCAGAAATAAATTTAACCATAACTTAGAAAATAGTTATTAACAGAATCAATATAAATTTAACTTTATATTATTAGTGTATTTTAAACTGATATATTTAACTGAAAATTCATATTTGGTGTAAAGCAAAGGGCACTGAGAGTTCAATTTGGTTTCCAGCATGATTTCTCAAGTATATGTTGCATCTAAGACGCGTTATTCCTCCACCTCCATGACCTCGTCCTCAACCTTCACATATTTTTTAAATTTTAAAACTATTCTTTTTAAATTATACAATTCGATATATAATTTTTTATATTTTATATTTTACAATCTAAAATATATATTTCTTTCGTATAAATTCAGAATATATTTTTTATTCAAATTATACAATTTAAATTTTTCTATTTTGGATGGTACTACTTGAAGTGTAAAGTTCATTTATATTTTAGATTTTACAATTCAATTTTTTTTTATATTTCGGATTACATAATTCAGAAAATATTTTTTAATTTCGAATTGTATAATTAAAAATATATAATTTATTTAATTTTTCGTGCAGGAAGAAAGTACGTTCAAGAAGAATGCATCTCCATCTAAACTGAATGTGAGAGGTCTTAATGTTGGTTGGGCTTTTAACCTCATAGAAATACGGCGCTACGAACCATTCACTTGCAGGATAAGAAAGAGGGAAAATGGGGAAGGAAAATTCATCAAGTTAATGGATTGTTTGTAGGTACCACAATCTAAAATTTAAATTAATATTTCAATTAGTTTAGTATTATTTTTTACACAGATTTTATTATTATTCATCATGTGTTAATAAATTACTTAGCATACCTAAACCATGGAACATGTTCAGGAAATAACTTCTATTACAATTTCAGAATATTGAGAACACACCTTGTAGGTCTCACTCTTAACTTATTCATAGTTGGTCCCTAATTTTGGGACAACCATTGTAACTTATCATTATATTAATAACCACTGTGAAGTGATTAACATTCATACTCAATAATTGTACATGAATTCCTGGATATCCTAACCTCAGGTATTTTTCGGAGGATACATGAGCATTTGCAAATTGCACTTAAAATCTAAAGTAATAGAATGATGATACCGATGGATCCAATTGAAACATATAGATAGACAACCCAGGCAGTCCGGGGAAGCTTCAACGGTTGAAGGACAAAGTTAAGGTAATGCATTTTCATCTTGTGATTGTGATTGTGTTTTTTTTTTCTTTCTTCTTTGTAATGATGATTTTTTGAACTTTTTTAGTTTATTTTTGATTCGGAAAGTCTTCTAATAGTAAATATTTTTATAATGGGTAAATTATGCATAGTACTTCAATCGTGTTTTAAGAATATGATTTCAGTGTGTTGAAACTGTTACTGAAATCATATTTATCACACGATTTTTTTATGTAGAAATCATTAATATTGAAATAGTGTTATCTCTTTATGATTTGATTTTAAAATATTTGAAATTGTGTGATAGGAGTATAATTCTTTTGTAATAAAATTGTGTTTCCTTTACACCATTTATCCATTATAGATATACATTTCTTTTACTTATTATGAAAATATTGCGTGGAAATTGCAATAGTTTGAGATTTTTGTGATTTGTACAAATAATTTCACCGTGTGAAAAAAGAGAATAAAGAGTTTTCATGGTTGCGGAAGACGTGAATGTGGAAGCGAGAAAATCATTGTGATATGCTCATGTAGCTTGATGTAAGAAGATGATGAACATTAAAAAATTCGTTTTATTTTCTTGTGTACAAAATGAATACAACTACCGTTTTTATAAAACACAAAATGAGCATTTTAACGAAAGGGCACAATACATTATAAAATCTAATAGCCTCCCTCAAGTTGAAGGGTGGAAATCTAACGAAATTGAATGCAATTTGATGTAGTGTCTTGGTGAAAATATCATCGGCCTATTATGAGCTTTTGATAGGAAGGAGATGAAATAAATATGTTTGTAGTTTCTCTCTGACAACATGATAGTCTATACTTATATGTTTTGTTTTTCCACCGAAGACTAGATTTGATGTTATGTGTCGAGCAGCTTGGTTATCGCAAAGCAAATTAATAGAACCAACGTATTGATTTGATGGTCTTGAAGGAGAAATGTGAGCCCTTGTAATTCACATATAGTGTTGTTAATGCTCAGTATTATGCTTCGGATGAAGAATGAGAAACCGTGCTTTGTGTTTTTATTTTCCAAGAAATAAAAGATGATCCAAAATATACACAGTAACTAGTGGTGAATCTTCGTGTAAGATTGCAGGAAGCCCAATCTGAATCGTTGAACACCTTCAATAGCATGTTGGATTCACTGGGAAAGAAAATACCTTGAACGAGTGACTCGTTGATATACCTCAGGATATGGGTGATGGCTTTGTGATGATGAATATTTGAAGACAGCATGAATTGGCTTAAGAATTGAATTGAGCAATTTATATCAGGCCTTGTGTTTGTGAGATAAAAAAAGCCTTCCTACAGCTCGACGATAAGACTCCTCTTCATGAATGAAATCATCTTGTTTGAACATAAGCTTCATATTTTTCGTCATAGGAATAGAGCAAGGTTTGGCAGCGAGCATTCCATGATCAGTTAAAATATCAGAGCATATTTTCTCTGGCTTGCATGTATGCCTTTCTTCGACCTCATCACTTCTAGGCCTAGGAAGAAACCCAATTGGCTAAGATCCTTAATTTTGAAATTCTTAGTTAGAAAAATTCTTAACTTCGTTCATATAACTCATATTATCTCTAGCAATGATTGTATCATTGACGTAGACTAGTAAAACCATGAAGAAAGAAGTAGTTTTCTTTGTGAAAAGAGAGTGATTAGATGGAGATTGAACGAAACCAATATCATGTAGAGAACTGGTTAGCTTTGCATACCATTGACGACTGGCTTGTTTCAAACCATACAAAGACTTTCATGAGATGACATACTTGATTTGCTTCTCAACATTTAACCCTTGAGGTGAAATTCATATATACTTATTCGTTTAAGTCACCATGCAAAAACACATTGTTTATGTCAAGTTCATCGAGATACCAGTTTTTTTTTTTTTTTTTTTTTTTTTTTTAATTATTAAAAAATAAATT
>Ga0099824_1003523_pt1 | contig 22860 bp, 13 predicted proteins | sample SiratrowhiteBW_FD_76837 | JGI IMG/M metagenome (GOLD analysis project Ga0099824, IMG submission 76837) | Root nodule microbial communities of legume samples collected from California, USA - Siratro white BW | ecosystem: Host-associated > Plants > Roots > Nodule | place: USA: California... | reverse complement strand
TATAAAAAATAATATTTTTTAAATATTAAATATATTAAATAAATATTTTATATTTATATATATATATATATATATATATATATATATATATATATATATATATATAGATTATAACGTTTAATTTAAATTTTAAAATTATGATTCTAAGTATAATTAAGTGGGTTTAAAAATGTATTTGAAAAGATGTTCCTTCAAAATCTACATATATTTCAGTCCCCTCCAATTTTTCACTTAATAGTTTATACTAATATTTATAATTATTAATAAAGAGTATTCTTCTATATAATCGTTGTAAACATTTTATTATCAATTTTACCCGAGTTAATATAGCTTATTTTATCTTTTAAGTTTTATAACTGTTTCTTTTAAATTTAATTAACTACTTACCTGTAAAAAAATTATAAGAACTATTTATTTCATAATTATTTTTTATGAACATACCTTTTTATAAATTTAATAATATATTTTCAAATTAATAATTATCTATTGATATAGGGGATTAACCTTATTGATCTATTTCAAATTCTTATCATTTTATCCTTTGAGTAGTAATATTTTTTTAAAACTAAAATAGCTATCTATAATAAATAAATTATAAAATAAATAAATTTCCTTTACAATAAAGTAGAAAAATTATTTACATTTATTTTTATAATTATTTTTATGACTTTTTTTAGTTTAACAAATTCTTTTATTTTAATAATTATATATATTATTATATAATAGTAAGATTTAGTAACTTTGTTTGGTGTAATTTTTTAAAATAATAATTTTATTTTTAAGAAATAAAAGATAATTTATTTATTTATTTAATAAATAAATAAATAATTTTTTATTTAAAAATAAATAAATACATGGACTTAGTTTTATGTATTTTTTTTCTTTATTTCCTATCCAATAAAATAAAACTACACTAAGTTATAATTTTAAAAGCTTAAATAAATTTTCATGCAAAATTAAATTAAATTCACATAAAGTTTAGATCACTTGCAATCTTCCAGCAATAAAGGAAACAAACTTATGGATACGCAGTAATTGACCATAATAACCCTTGTCAAGAAAGACACGCGGGACCCACTTGGCCGTCACTATTTATTTATTCCAATCGACGGAACCTTTTCTCGTCTTCCTTCCCTTCCCTAATTTCCCACTTCTCTTAAATTTCTCAGAATAACTCCACTTTCCAAATACAATCGAATTTAAATTTGAGTTTGAATTTGAATTTCGATTTCCTTCATGCCTTACACGGTCCGAGAGAACCTCTCGATCGGCAACATCGGCGATGCCGCGGAGATTCTTCAAAACGACACCGTTCACAGCGTCACGCACATTCTCTCCGTCCTCAGCTCCGCCTCCATCTCCTTCTTCTCGGAATGGCGTCCCAGCCTCTCCATCCCTGCAAAGGAAATCACCAAAGTCCACGTGGCGGACGCCGAGGCTGGCGCCGCAAAATCGGCGCTCTCGCCGGATAAGCTTCTTTACTCGCTCGAGTACGCCGGTCGCGACCTCAAGCTCGTGAGGATGGCTGTGCCTCTCCGAGACACCGAGAACGAGAACTTGTTGGATTACCTGGAAGTGTGCATCGATTTCATCGATCGCGGTCGGAAGGAAGGTTCCGTTCTTGTCCACTGTTTCGCCGGAGTTTCCAGAAGGTTCTGATTGATTTTGCTTTTGTCGATTTTTTTATTACTATTATCTATTTTCTGAGGTTGATGGTTTTTGCGGTGCTTCTTGTAGTGCGGCGGTTATTACGGCTTATTTGATGAAAACCGAACGTCTATCCGTAGAAGGTGTGAAATTGAAACCAATACTCAAAAGTTATGATACTGTGTATTTGACGCGTGATTTAATAAACACTAATAATTCAATACAAATTTTGTTCGTTTTTAAGCTTTACCGAGTGAACCTGAGTGAAATAGGCTTATTCTGCCAAGTTTATTAAAATAAGTTGAAATTTTTTTGTTGAAGAAATTACGTATATATAGCTATTTTTAGATACCAGATTTAATTATTAATTTGATGTTTTACCGTCACAATTTGACGGCTTAGTCTCTACACCTAACACTGGTCTTATTAGTCACTACACAGATGATATTTAATCTGTTTTTAGTCTTTGTCATCGAAAATTGTTGGGACTAAACCGAGTTTAAAAGTGTATTGCTAAAATAAGTAGTTTCTAGATGTAGAAATGAAGGCATAAAGATCTATGTAGGTATTAGATAAAATATTTAATTAAACCTAAATATTATTAAGTTAGTTTCAATAGTGCATAGTGTATTAACATCATCATCATCAGTTCAATATTGTTGTTAAAAGTTGATGTAAATATTTATTTTGAAAATGGGCTGAGTAGCTGTTGTTTATTTTTGTAAGTTGAATGGTCTGTGTCTCGGACTTATATGTTCTTCTGTTTTTTATGTATTTTTCTGTACTGCAGATGCCCTTGAATCGTTGAGGCAGAGCTGTGAAAATGTTTGTCCCAATGATGGTTTTCTAGAGCAGGTGTGTGCTATTAAAGGTCTCTTTGTATGGTCGTGTAGATATTATTTTTTAACGAAAGAATTATGACGTTTTTTTATCTCTCTTAAATCTTTAGTTGAAACTGTTTGAGGGGATGGGTTTCAAGGTTGATCACTCCAGCCCTATATACAAGCGCTTTCGTCTAAAAATACTAGGTATAACTTCTTCTCCCCGACTTAGTGTGGTACTTATTATCATTCTTGTAAGTGTCATGGTGGTATAGAAGAGAATGGAGAGACAGTAAGTATTTGTTACAACCCTACTTATGTAAAAAGAATATAGTGGGTGGAATGATACAATTTATATTGTTTACTTTATTTTCATGTGTCACCATGCCCAGTACATTTTTAGGAAGTAGAAAATCGTGGGCTAGATTTTAGAGTTGCTTCATCTCCCAAATTCTATACAGAAACAACTTTTGACCAAGAAAATTAAGTGTTTATTCTCATTATTTCTTCATCCTTATGTGTCAAGCATCATTCCTACTTAGTTGTATTAATTTTCGAGTTGACTTATTCCTTGTAGCTTCTGTTTTGGTATTATGATTACGCTTGTTTTGTGCTCATGTCAATCCTTTTTACTATTTTTTACCATTGAATTTGAGAAAATTTATATAATCTGAGGAAAGAAACCTCTTTTTTCAGGTGAGAATCATTTATCGGGGTTTAGGATAGACAGTTCTAAACTTGGTGCAGATCCTGGCATGCCCGTCGAAATTTCTTCGGGGGCAGGAGAAACTACTAAAGTAGAAAATAATCGAAGACCTACATATCGTTGTAGGAAGTGTCGACGACTTGTTGCATTGCAGGAACATGTCATAGATCATGCTCCTGGTGAGGGTGAGACAGCCTTTGGGTGGAACAAACGAAGAGGTGGCAACCCTTTCAATAAATCTAATGAATCTGACTGTTCATCCATATTTATTGAGCCTCTACGGTGGATGAAAGCTGGTAAGAAAACAGTCAACTACAATACTACAGTGTCTATTTTTCCAAGGAGATGTGAATTTATGCCGCACTTTTTGTTCAGAATGTTCCTATAATTTTGTTTAAGAGATCAAGAATGATCTTTGATATTTTGAAGTGTGTCACCGCTTCTTTCTTGACTCTCGGACAATTTACTGAATTGTTTTTCTTGACCACTCCTTACATTTCAATATACTTATACTGTTATACACATAAATATGCATAGAATTGACAATTTTTTACTGATATTTCTTGTTACATAGTTGAGGAAGGTGCATTGGAGGGAAAGCTGTCCTGTGCTCACTGTGATGCCCGTTTGGGATACTTCACTTGGGCAGGCATACAATGCAGCTGCGGAAGCTGGATAACCCCTGCTTTTCAACTCCACAAAAGCCGGATAGACATAAGCCCCATGTAACCCTTCTTTCTTCACTTTGTGCTTATCCTCATTGAATGAGGGATGCACCCTATATTTTTGTCGTTGTTCTTGGACTTGTGGGCTGCTCAAGCTATCCAAGTCGGTCCACTCCCAATGAAGTCATGGAAGGAAGGATTGAAGTCTTGTTCATGTTTTCAAGGTAAAACCAATGCTGTTATGAAAGGGAGGATTATAGTTTTACACTCTTGTGCTTCTTCCAGAATGGCGTTTCGAGCTACGATTAGAGAAAAAAAATTACGGGTTTCTAGTAAATTGAGAGGCATGAATTGGGTTTCCAATATTAGGGTTTGTTCCCCCAATGATTTTACCATAAGCAAACATGTTTTTCTGCGTAAGAAAATCAGTGTTCTCTCCAGTGTACTTTTCTTTTCATTATTCTCAATATGCAAATTTTTTTCTTCCGTGGTGTGAAGAAATTGGGTACAAGTTGAAATAGACACACAAGGATACTTATCTAATGGATGAAAACATATGCAAAACCTTAATGTTGATATATTATTTCTAGTCTATCTTCTCTTCCGTTCATTTTTTCTTCTTTTGATAATTTTCCATTAGGCAATTGGATAAGAACTTGATTGCTGCCTAGATCAGAATTAGGTGAACGTGTCATCTGATCTTATCAGGTCTCTGCAAGATGTGTTGGATGTACATAAATAATCAAGAAATAGAAATAGTTTGCTTGTAATAAGAAATTAATCAAAATATTCAACCAAACAGCGTGTCGCGTGGATCCTCAACCAATTGACCTAAATACCCTTGCCAAATGCATTGCTAGAAGAGTTATATGTCCATTATGTTATTGGTGGAATAACAAAACTTGGGATTATGTGTATTTTTAAATTGAAATTACTAATAATTACTCTAAGATGAGTCATTTATGTTGTTAGTGGAATAACAAAACATGGGATTATGTGGTATTTTTAAATTGAAATAACTAATAATTATTTTAATATGAATCAATTCGAATAATCCGTCAACCAATTTAACATTCACCGCCATCTTCCGAGTTTTATCAAATGCGACTAATCTATTACATTATTTTGACAACTTTTATTTTTACAGAGATTTCAAATACACAAATAATAATGGACTAAATAACAATTTAGAATTTAGAATTATATGTTTAGTAAAAGTTACAGTTTAAGTTTTTTGATTAATTATTTTATCGTTTAAATGATTTAACCGTTAATTAACCTATATTTTTAAAATTATCAAAGATGTGTGTAGAATCTGTTCTAATGATACTAAGTTTTTCTATCCATTTATTATCTGTACTTGGACAACAAAAATGTATTTTCTTTATATGATCAGGGAGCGTGACTTTCAATACGCAAAGAAAACAAGGTATATTTAAATAATGCGATGTGACAACCTCTCGCACCAATTATCATATAAACAAAATTATATTTTTCAGGTGCATTGTTTACAACATAAATATGTTTCTATCAAGGTATTTTATAAAAAGAAAGTACAAGTTGGGGAGTAAAGTTAACAAACACTTTTATACCTTCTTGATGCAATTCCATAAATGTGACAAAAATTTCAATTATCTATTGGTAGAAAATCATTCTCAATTACATAATTTGAATTATGCAATAAAATATATATTTTAGACTGTAAAATTTGAAAATTTATTTTAAATTTGAGAATGTATTTTAAATTACTCAATTCAAGAACTTATTTTAGACAGTATAATTTAAAATATATTTTCAAATTATATAATCTAAAAGTAAAATATGTATAAAATATGTTTCTAAATTATATAATCTAAAAATGTGTTTTGTATTATATAAAATATAATTTAAAATATATTTCCAAATTGTATAATCTATTAATGGATTTCGAATTACGTAATTTATAAATTTAAAATATACTTTTAGATCTAAAATATATTTCAAATTATGTATTCTAAAACATGTTTTTGGATTATGCAATGTAGAAATATAAACTAAATACATTTTTTATTTTTCCAACACCCTCACAAAGGTACAGGAAGAGACCATGCGACCATGCGGGTGCAAAAGGTAATTGCGTGCATTTGAGATTCTAAAAAGCCCAAAACAGGGCCAGTCCATTTTTCAGAAGCAGGAGAGAGACTTTGCAATTGCTACCCAAGAAATTTGCTAGTTCAGAACAGAACTGCAGTTGGGTTTTTCTTCCTCTTCGCTAAGTGACTTATGCTTATTTCAGGTAATTTCGTAAGCTAAGTTGTTCCTTCGATTGAATGACAAATTTTGAATTCTGCTACATTTTCTTTTCAATTGTTGCATTGCCCTAGATACTGTACAATCTGCTTGCAATTGTTCTTCAATTTAGTATTTTTTTTTTTTTTTCAATTCCTTATATTTTTATTATCATTGTATAGGCTTTTCAATTGTGTTGGCGTTCCTGACCTTGTGCATGCATTTTTTTGCTGTTGAGTTCATTTTCAACTTCATTAACCTTTCTTTCCTTGAAAGAAAATGCATCACCCTAACTTTTAAATGTTAATATATTTTCCTTCTCTTTAAATTTTTTGTCTGTTTGTAGAACTTGACTGTTATGAAGGTACTGTTTTGATCGAATCTAAAGTATAAATTCATCACCAATGGGTTACAAATGCATTCAGTGTGGGTGCCCTGTCAAAACGCTTTACGTGCAGTATTCTCCAGGCAACATTCGCTTGATGAAATGCGTAGGTCTTTTTCTTTTTGTTCAAAAATAAGATGAAATTCATTATCATACATTTGAATTACCTAATTAATGAACTGATTTTCAGACCTTTTTTTGTCGTAGGAGAATTGCAGGGCTGTGGCAGACGAATATATTGAATGTGAAATCATGGTGCCTAGTACTCCCTTATGCCACTGATTTATAAGTTAAAACGTCTTAAAATTTTGTTTGGTATGGTGGAAATGGTGGGATGAGAGAAGGGAGGACAGAGAAAGTGTGGAGATTTTAAATCTTCATTTGGCAATGTAGAAATAAGGAGGAGAATACCTTTTTATTTCGTTTCTCACTTATACGAAAATTCCACGCTAACAGTTTCAATGCAAACTCAATTGATTGTCGTAGAACGATTTTCATAGGGCTACAATCCACTGTCACACTATAAAATCGGTTCATTTTCAGCTGCCTATAATCTATTTTCTTTCTCTTTGTTTATGGTGGTGGCAATGGATTGTCTTTCTCAGAAAATGGTTTACAAACTTTTTTTTTTTTTTTTTTTGTCTCTTTCCTATTACTCTCAAACCAAACACCCTTAAAATCCGCCTTTTTCTCTCTTATTTTGATCCACTCTATTTCTCTTTTTTCTATTTACATCTGCCCTATTTCTTTCCCTCTTGCCAAACGGACCCTTAGCTTTTTGTCTTGGGATGACTCTGTTTCCCCTTCCCCTTTGTAGATTCTTGTAATAGATTTGATACTTCACAAGCCCAAGGCCTATAGACATCTCCTCCACAATGTTATCAATCAAGAAACAATGAAGTTTCAGGTATGGTTGAGCTCCTTCGTTATCCTCCAGCTCTACCGTAGTTTATAATTACGTTATTGACCACTGTTGTTGTTTTTATGTATCATTAATCAGCACTAAATTATTTTTGCAGTTCTGAATAGTGCAATTGTGATTATTATTTTTTAAATATTGGCAATCTAATTATTCCAGTTAGCATTGCTGCCGACATTGGTGTTACTTTATTATGCAGTCGTAATTTTATTGTCTGATAATAACAAATACGAAGCATTTTAGTTTTGAACTATACTAAGAATCTCCAACAGGATTTACATTTACTTTTGGAGAATCCTAATCTTTATATTAAGAATATCTTATCATTAGATTTTGGATAGTCAAATGAATAAATTGATATGCTTCAGTTGCTAATTGCATTTTGGCCTGATCGATGAACGCAAGATATTTCTTTTAGTTTTATAATCAGGTAGAACTTGAATAATATGCATGGTTTGTGTGGCATTTTCTAAACGAGTGTTCACAGAATAATGATTTTAATAACACACGCTGATAAAATTTATTTTAACATGTGGCATGTGTAATGCTCAGAATATTGAGATCCAATTCATCATCATTCTTTTACTTGTACTCCATACTCTGTTCATTTTTACCTTACAACACTATCAAGGAGACACTTTCCATGACTTGCAGGGACTACTCTGGAAATTGGCTGTCGTTTTTCTTCTTTCTGAAGCTTGTATGCAATTCTTTTGTAGCCATCATTCTTTTTAATGCTTAAGGAGTATAAAATAATAAATTCTAGCTTTTGGTTTTCTTTTACCAAACCATATATCACATAGGAGGACTTAACTGTTTGTTGAAGACAGATTTTTGATCTTGGAAAGTGGCAAGGGAAGACTGGGTTCATCAATGAGCGTCTCTTCATTAGTATCAATATGCTCGAAGGTTCAGATATCTATATTAAAATCACCCTTTTCTCAAATTACTCAGTCTTGATTTTTATATCGATTATGATGAATGTTTTGTGGCTTTCAATTGCCAGGTGCTGGCGGATGTTTTACTTGGGAACTTTATGTTTCTTATAACTTTCTTCTTTATGATTAAGATACTTTTTCATGTATCGATCACCATCTCCAGGTATATATTTTTTATTTATTTGACATACCTTGTAATGAAGAAAGGACAATTAGTAATACAGAAAAAAAATAAAAATCTGGTTGTTATTTTAGCAATTAGAAGAAAGATTTAGTAAAAATCGTCCCTGAATCTATCACAATTATGAATTAAAGGCATTTTATATAGATATGATGGGGAGAATTGCTTCTAGAATATTGTTTATTATGAGTATTAGAAAGTGGATTTTAAGTCTTAACCTTACAAAACTGACTTACAAGACAAAGTTTGTATTAGGTTATCAAAACAGGCAGCCCGACCTAGCCTTACGGGCCAAGTTAAAAAAAATTGAGAACCCAACCTGGCTTATATATTAAAATGGCCATAATATTTGGCCTAGCTTAGCCTATATGAGGTCCACAGGCCAGCGGTCATTTTTGAGCTAATTGAAAATTAAAAAAGATTACAGTCTGTCCACATAAAAAGTCATGATATATCATTGTTCAATAAGATGCATTATGCAACAACATCATGCATCTTAGTCTAAATGTTACTTAAAACAATTCTATTAATATCTCCCACATCCATAACATGCATAATTAAAACATGTAAAGATTCATAAAGTTAAGATGTGTTCTTCAAGTTATTAACTCCCCAAATATATGTGTTCTTCAAGTTATTAACTCCCCAAATATAACACAATCAATTCTAGTTCCAAGTTATTAACTCACCAATTATAGTTCCGCAAGGATGTCTTTCTTTCATATGGGTTCATAAGAATTAAGAACAAAAAAACTTAACATAAAAGAATAAACGGGTCAGTCCATTAGTTTGCGGGCCAGCCCGACCTTGGCCCATATAGGCATTGGGCCAGGAAGGCTATGGTAAAAGAAACCTATTTTTATTTTGGCCATTGTTTCTGAAGCCCGACCTAACTTAAATCATAGGCCGCGCAGGCCAGCCAGTAAGTCGAACTCATTTTGTCTGACATAGGTTTGCATCCACTTAAATATTATAATTTGGTTATTTTTTCAGTTGACGTGAGATCTTCAACATATCTCGAATCGAGAACTGAATATTTCAAATGTAAAAATTAATATTTGTGGATAATATATTAAAGTCTAGGAAAGAGAAAAACATTGAGTTGAAATCGTGTTTTGGAGATAGCACTGGTGCTTTATTTATATTGAGAAAGAAGAATACATATAATAAATAGGAGAGATTTGATATCCTCTAATAACAAAGATATGATATGGAAATAAAAAATATTTCTAATAATACATATATTATCTAGACAATTTTTATCATATAGGTTCAGTTATTCCTGATTAAATAGAATGAGTTCTTTATTGTGGTTACAGCTGAATTAACTGCCGTAGGACAGCTGTTGCTTTATTGCTGTATTACTGACTTGTAATGAACTAGCATTCTATACTAATGCCCGAGAGATAGCAGCCATATGTTGATAGACCTAATCATAAGCAACCAAGTTGCATCTTTTAACCCTTGTAATTAATGGGATGACAAAAGATAATGCATGATAGATTTTGGGACTTTTTCTCGTTTTAATGTTATGGAAGCATTAGTTATTTTTTCAGTTTCTATATTTCTACCATATCAGTTTGGTGTTTCTGGAGCATCATGATCACTTCAACTTAAATTATCCGTGTATGCAGGGGCATTGACCTTTTGCTTATACTAATGATTTCAAGTTACTTCAAGATTTTTCTTGTTGCCATGATGGTAATATTTGAAATGAGGAAATCTAAGTTGATCCTTTTAGTTTTATTGTTGATCACTTCCTGTGGCTTCTATTGTCTATGATGTTAAATGCAATACATGTCTTTAACTTTAAAGTATGTCCTTGCTATAGGTCTGGGAGTTTCCATCTTCAGTGATCTTCATCATCGAATTATTTTGTTTATCATCTAATGCTGTTGCATTGAAAGGTTAGTATTAATCTGTTGCTGAATCCTTGGATAAATCTTAATTTTACTCATTTAGAATTCAAGCATTGGACGACTGTTTGTTGCCTCAAGTCATGTTTTTCATAAGCAGTTGTGGATTCATAAAAAATTCGGTATCATCTATGTATCCTTGATCCTTGAATATTGTATATTCCATCCCCAACTTTTATATAAGCCATTTTTCTGCTTAGGTTCTTTTGCATACACAGTACGTGTATTTATGTTTTAGTTTGAGTAGCCAGTGGTAGTAATCAAATTAATACGTGTCTCTCATACAAGAATTAAGTTTCTAAATGAAATAAAGATAAAAGAATTTTAGTTGAGTGTTTTACCTAACATGGTATTTGATTATATCACTTGGATTGGCAATCCGACTGTTCTTACAATCAATTGGATTGCCTTTGGTGGCATAAATTGATTAAGTTGTATGATGCAAATAAATAATTTCCTTTCCTATGTTTATGATCTGAACGTATGTCCACATATCAAAACTGTTTTTGTTTAAGTGCTACCATTTGCTTAACCGTATTTGTGACTGTTTTGGAAAATTGACTCTAGGCTTACTGCTTGTATTTTAAATATGATCATAATGCTTTTTATTGAGCACTGATGAAGTTTTTTTCTTGTCAACTAGTGATGACCGAGTCAACTATGAGTCGTTGTGTTTGGACCTGCTTCTTTGCGTACACTGTAAAATTTTTGTCACTCGGATACTGGAGCTCATATTGTTGGGCAATTAATGCAAGGCTGGAGTGAAATTTCAAGTTCAGTCTTTGAAGCTAGCATGATTTAGTTTTGCATTCTCATCTTAATGTGTAAGAAGTAGAAGTTCGTAGCAAGTGTTTCTGAACTGTATATAGGTTCCTTGCCATTCTTTTTTATTTCTTATATTTAATTTGAAGCTCGAACACTTCTAGTGTGCTTCTGAACGTTGTTATGATGCTTTCTTAGATTTAGTCTTTTGCCCTGGGTAATGGCCGTTCATTTCTTGACTCCGTTTTTAGTCACTTGTGACTTAATGAACATTTACGGTTTAAGAGTGTGTTTTGTAAGTTTTTTTTTTCTTTTCTTATTTATGACTAGTTTCTAAGCTTGAATACAATAGAAGTTTTTAATAAACATGATTTTCTTAACCTATAGCCTTTTTCCAAACATCACTTGAAGTAACATTTTGAGCTTATACCTTATATTTTTTTCATGTTTACATACAATGCTTAATGAATTATCCTCTACTTTATTAAATGACATGATTTATTTTAATAAAGCATCTCCTTCGATGCTATATGATTTATCTCAAATTTTCAATTCAATGGTTTAATCTTTAACAAAAAGTCATAAGTTTTAAAAAGGATAAGAGTTCAAAAGTAATTAAAAATGTATAACTATAAATATTTCAAAATTTACTTTCTGTTAATCAATTAAAAATATATACAAATTTTATCTTAGTTTTATTTCAAATTTATTAACTATTTTTACACTTAATTATAATAAAAATGTTTATTTTAATATGCCAGACAGATTTTAAATAATACCTTGGTTAAAAGCTAAGTTTTTATCTTTTTAATTAACTTGAGTTACTTTTGTTAAACGTAGTCTAAGCTTTAAACAATTTTTTCTTTAAAAAGATCCTTTAAAACTTTTTGCGTTAATTTTTGTTGATATTTTTACATCAAATAAGTTTTCCAAAATTTAGAAATGATCTGAAAAATGTTCGTATATAAAGATTTTTCAATTACATTTAAATAACTCTTTATTTTCATGAGTTGTGTTATTACAAAATGAGGATAATTTAGATTTCAATATTAATATGTTGAGCAGTCAAATCTTTGAAAATAATAAACGAGTAATTTGAATGTTTTTCATTATTTCCCAAGTAATAAGTCTAATCCAATTTTAGTCCTTTGGAGATTTGATTGAAGCAACCAGCCGTTGCTTATACAAAGGGATAGAAAAAACTTCTATTTTTTGTCCTGGAGATTCTACATCACTTTAAAACATATTTTTATAAAGTGAATAATTAAAATGACCAGCACTTAAATTTCAGGATTAAAAGGAGGGCTTTGGTTTACGAAGGATGAATATCACTACTAATTTCAGTAATTTGCAAATGAAAATTTCATGTTGCTGCCTTAAGAATTAAAAATCTAGTCTCAATTGTTTGCTGATAACTTAATTCACGTAACAAGTAATACATTCAATGACTAATAATCAATAAGCCCTAATAATACATTACATAGCACATTCTTTCAAATATATTTCATAATTACAAAAATTAATAAATATGACGTGAGGTTTACCAAAATTTATAATTTTCAATAAATTATAAACCAAGAAAAAATATGCTTTCAAAATAATGTTGCTAGCATTTCTCATTTTAATTATATACCCAAGAGACAATCACAATTGGGAACACTTTGGATATGGAATGTTCACAATCTTACATGTTCTAGAATATAAATTCCTTAAATAATAGTATTAGGATCTCAATGAGTAGATAACTAGCAAAAATTAATTTCTACAAGTAAAGCTTAATTTTTTTTCACCATTGGGACCAGAAATTATCCTCAACAATTAATATTATGATTTTCTTTTTTGATTTATGTAGTGCGGGGGTGGAGGGTCTACAAGTAATTTCATTGTAGAATATAGCAAACCTCGACAGAGTGGAACTGGTAACTGTGCTTTGAACAAACAAGAGCACAGAAGAAGCTGAATCTACAAACAAATATCTGATTCACAATTCATAAATGTGCATACTTTCAATATATTGAAGTAATTTGTACAGAATCCTAACTCATTTGTCTATCAATGCCAAGATTAAAGTTAAGGGGGAAAAATGATCCTGAGAAAGGAGGAGTCCTAGAGGATGATGATACTATATATATGAATGCCTCAAGTTCACAAACATCCTCACATCATTAGTGAATTTTTCCAATCCTTCATGATTAGGATTTCATCTATCATCAATCAATTCAGAACAATCTGGCTCTCATTTAGGTGCAATATTTATGGAATTAGTGGGATTGTGCCTCCAATAGAATGTTGGTGGCCACATTGACATCATTTCTGGCCTGCACTAGGGCTTGCCTGGCAGAATTCCGGTCAAAGCCCATCGAGACGAGTGTAGTGATTGAGTCTTCCGATGGTTGTACTGCAGATTGCATTGGAGCAGGGTAGTTTCTCTGCGGTCAAAAGATGATACTAATTGTCAAAAGAAGAGAATAGAATCCTATATATTCCTTGTAGAAATGATGTTCACACATTAAATATTGTAAAACCATAATCACATCATCAAATTTCATGACAAACCTCTCAACTAAATCTAGCTTAAAACCAACTTGCTTTGATTAGAAAAAGTTGAGCCACAGCATTCTTGGTTTATTACACACTAGCTCTAGGGGTGAAAATGAGCCAAGCTAAGTTGAGCCACTTCTAGCTCAGACTAGGCCTGACAAGAACACCAGCATAGCTTTTTTGCTCAAGAATAAAAGCTACTTGAATGTGATATATCAAACTCAAATCCTATCACCAATAACTTTTTCTTTAATTTTTCACCTGTTTTAATTCAAATAATCTATTTAATAATACAAAAAGTAACACCAGACACACAGACAAGCCATGAGCAGAACTTAAGAAAACTCAAGCTTGATTTGATCATGTTACTTTCAAATCAAGCATAGTTTAACTCACGAGCCTTGCATGTTGAGATGTTGATGAATCAAGACATGAGTAAATAGATTGTAACGAGCTGGCTTAACTAACTTCTAGGCCTAACAAACAGCAACAAGTTCAGTTTGCATTGAAGATACTGAAGGAACAGCGGCAAATGAATACTTTAGGGTTGAGTTCATAAGAGAATCGGCATCTTTTGAGGTATTACTATATACACACAGCCAGTATCAAATATCATGGCAGCATAGAAAGCTGATAGGGTGATCAAAGTCATAAATTCACAGCTGCCTAAGATATGCAAATCATACAATAAAAGAATTATAAGGGCACAAAGTAAAACTGGCCTCCATTTGGCGAGCTGGATGGGAAGGTAAATTCCCAACACTATGCCTTGTTGATGATGATGTTGCCTGTGGACTTCCCATAGATGGCAATGCAATTCGTGAGAAGAATGACGAGATAAACTCTGGGAACTGTAGTGTAGGATCACATAAACAAAACAAATAACAATTTCTCAATAAGCACTTAATAGTTTAATAATATACTGCATACTGTTTGAAATTTATACATGTAGATTATGGGGGAAGAGTAAAAATGGAGACAGTGGAATAACAAGATAGTCTAAACATAAAAAATAGTTTTTATGGCAGTTGCACTTCATAATAATAGACGAATGAAAGCAATGTAATGGACAGTAACAAGACAAGCATGAATATACTTCACATAGCAGACTTGCATGAAGAGACCAGATAGATATCTAATACCTACGCAATGCACTGAATGAAGAAAACACATTGTGGAGTCATATTGATAGTTAGACAGTCTTAATTCATTACCACCATCTACCTCAAATCAGAACAAAACATCAACAGCTAGCATATGGTTTACAGATAAAAGGGCCGGCAAGTATCTAATCTGTAACTGCTATAATACCCATGAAGATTCAAGATGAATTGTAAAGTTGCGTAATGCATTGTAAGAATGAAAAGTTCAGATGTTCCATCCTAAAGCTGTCAGTGAATCTTAATAAAGAGTCAACTACTGCCACTGATAAGTGAGGAATTCAATAGTTTTTCGTACGCTTGGTGAATAGACTTCACACAAACCTAGATAAATAGATTCCCTCATTAAAATCATAGTAATCAATCTTGGATAGTGGTGCATAGCAGCAAGCACTTAAACACTAAGGTTCAAAAGTGAATTGCAAGGGATATCTGCCATAACTATTCTAAAATTTTGAGAAGATAATTAAATAATTTATTCCACATACAAAAATGCTTAAGATAATACCTAAAATCAAGACATGATCATAATTAATAATCAAAATGAACAGAGCATTGCCATGGGGATAGAAAAGAGCACCGTCATGAGGTTGGCCAGAAACTCCACACCAATACCAGAAATTTCACGAGAAAACTTAACAAAGGTAAGCATTATACTATTATAGACATCAAAACAGAGAGCTGTCACGGAGAGAGAACAAAACAAAGCAATATCGTACAGTGGAGGTTGAGACTTGGGTGTCACCAGAACACCACCATAGATGGGTGACTATGTCACTCTGGCCAAAAAGCAGAGACAGAACCACAGAACAGAGAGGAGAGAATTGGGAGAACAATCAATTAGGTTTAAGGTTTTTCCCCTTTCTAAAAATAAGGGAGAAATATCAAGTTTGACTTGAAAATCCCCCTCAAAATGACATGGTTGATGCAAAACTAGGTGGGTATTGCCAGTCTTTCTTAGCAGCGCTATAATACTGCAAAATGCCACATTTTTTGGGTTGTGAAAATGGCCATATCACCCATAAATGAAAAACATGCCACCATTGAAAAGGTGGCAGCCAGTGGCCACTCCGCCATGCACTGCTGCAAAAGTGTGCAATCTGAAAAAACACTTGAATATCGGGCTATCACGAACTCTGTAGTTAGCAATACAAACAGGCACTTCATGTCTACACTGTAGTCTAGTCTAGAAAGATTTTAGATTTGGTTTTACCTCTAAGAAGCAATGTTCAAAACATGCATAACATGAAAAGTGATTTAAATCAATTCTACTATGGAATTACCAGTAATTAATATGTTAAGTTTTTCATGCTGAATTTTGAAAATTTTTAAATACAATTATGTGATTATATGTATGAATGTGTATATATACTTGAGTATGTGTATGTGTAACTCAATATAGAAAGTGCTTAAATAAAATTAAGGACCAATTGTATTTAAAATATCAACATTGCATGCCAAATTTTAGAAACATAAGCAGCCACAAGTACGTTGTGTATGAATATATGGACACAGTCTGATAATTTAATTATAATTGATATGTTGAACTTGCTCACCAACTTCTTAAAATTCAAATAAACTTGACGGATCAAATAGGTGGTACAAACTTTTCCTAGAAAATCGTGACTTGTGTTAATCTTAAGATATATCAAATGACAAAACATGATGTGAATGATGGAACTTTCCTATCAGTGAGACAGGTGAAATATTCATCCTAGTAAATGTGATTAATCTGAGTAAGATTGATTTCAATTTAACCATATCAATGAAACCTGACACAATATACATAAATTTTTATATACATATCTTCCTTAGAGAAATCTTGCATCCACAAAAAAAGGCGAAGATATTATGGGCCATCTGAATGCCCTAACATATAATTGCATAGATCTAAAATAAAATTAGAAAAAATAACTCAAATTTCAGACTTTAATTTACCTTTGCTTTGCGGATGTAAAAGACATTCAAACGGTACAAGGAACCAGCAAGGATGCCACATACTCCTGGTAAGATGGACCTTTTCCATGATGACAAAAGTAGCTACAATAATTTAAATTAGATTTTAGACACTGAATGATTCTAGAAATGCAAGTTATATTACAGGCACCCATAATTTAGTTCAACAATACCTGAATACCAGCTAGATATATAAATGACTTGTCTGAGAAGAAGAAGCTAAACACACGAAACCGTGTTGAAACCGGAATGTCAAAGAAAAATGGTACAAATGAAGCAAATATAAGGCCATACGGTCCAGGAGTGACTAGGTTTGCTGTAGGATCTGCAAAGAGTGGACATAAATCTATCAAATTCTTACATAATATGTATGTTTCATTTAACACTATAAAAAAGAAGGCAGAGCATTCAATATCATTCAACATTCCTACAAGTAAGAGTACAGCTGAGAAAAACTCTGAACTATTCGAGCTCAGCTTGTTGAATACTTAATCAAACTTGTTTGTATGCGTTTCTGTAATGATAAAAAGAATACCACCTCCAGTCATAAATTAATTTTAATTAACAATATAAATTTAATTTTCATCCTAGAAACGTCCATAGAATTAAACGATTTAAATTGTGGTGATATTTAATGACACTACTCATTATTCAAGGGATACTTTCTTCAACCGAGTAAGCATTATATTGAGTTATATTGTTAGCCCAATGAATACATCCACTTTCTCATGAAATGAGCGGATATCTCATTAATAGATTTCACATTAAACTAACGGTGCAATGTAAAAGACAATTAGCAATTTAAACATTTAAAAGTGAGCTTATGTTTCAAATAATTAGGACCAAAAAATTTCTCTCATTTGTTTTGTTTCTTGTATAAAATAACAGAGGAAGAATTAATTCTAAAAGTTAAACATTAATCGAAGTTAAAGATTGAAAGAAATTCATATAAAGATAAATATCGACAATAATACCTTTTAAAAGTGCTACAGCAAGGACCTCAAGCAGTAGTGAAGTTAATATTGAGAACACAATAAAGACCTGCATAAAGGGCAAAGACAGACATTTGAAACCACAAAAAATGTATATATAGCAAAACATCCCCCCCGGACTGTGTGCGCATGCGCATGTGTAAGGTTGTCATGCAGACAGAGAAGCAATAATGGGGATAGGCATGGTAGCATTGACACATCAAGGCACATTTAGATAGGTGGTTATTTTGATCAGGGAGAAATCATACAAATCCATCCAAAATATTATGCACCTAATATTTATTAGCTAGAACTTGGTTCCAAAAAAATATATCTAGATATGGAACATAAGCTCCTGAATATAACTTAGAAAAGACCAAGTACTTACGGAGTATTTATTGGAGCCTATCTGTCTTTCAAAGACCCTGAAATAATATAGCAGATACAATCCAAACATCAACTCTGGTGTTGATGAGAAGGAAAATATGGACATGATCAGCTTCCAAAGGCGAAGTTTTCCAAAAATATCCTGCCATAAAGAGAAAATAACAGGTTAAACAACATAGTAAATGCACAATAAGTTCAGCTCTGTGTCAGAGATAACACAGTTCCAGTGCTTCTAGTGTTTAAAAACTAGAAAGCAAATGTCGAACAAGTGTTTATTCTACCATTAGGTTTGCTTACTCGTATCAATTCCCAAACTACAATTCAAAGAAAAATAATGAAATGAATCTGAAGCTCAATTTTAAATCAATGGAGATTTTACCCGTGAAGCAATCCTATATCCTTTATCACCCAAGTTAACACATTATGCCAGGCAATTTTAAACAAATCCAAACCATTCCCCACAAACGGCCTTCAAACTAATTTAGGATCAAAATCAAAATTTCAAAACCAGATAACCGACCGAATTCACTCTTAAGTCCAAAAAACAAGAACATCACACAAAACCAGCTATACATTATTAAAACAACACATTGTACCTAACCACCTCGTTACCTAAAATTTTTAAAACAACGAGAAATTAAAAAATAAAGGCAAAGGAGCACCTGATAAGACAACCCCAAAGTGCCGAAACGGCCTTGGATCCCAAAGAAGATTGTGAAAATAGCCGAAGCGACGATGAAAAGCCTTGTCACAGGAGCATTTGCTGTGAACACAGAAACACATAACAGAGCATTTGAATATCATAAACACGAATCAAAAAGGGAAAAACTTTAACACCAAAAACATAAAGGGGTGTGAAAATGAACACCCCAGATGATTATTCGGCTCGGGTAAGAGAATTGACGCACTGAAACCAGATGGGCCTCCGTTCATCTTCGCAGTGAAGCAGAAAGTAACGACCTTTCGACAGAGTGTTTTTGGGGTTTTTTTGCCTTCTCTGCGCTGTTTTTGTTTTCCTTCTCCTTCTAGTTTTTCCTCAGTTTAGTTTATAATGAATCAATTAATTTAATTATTTAATTGAATTAGAATATTTAATGGAAAAGAAATATATATAAAAAAAGTAACTGAATGAGTTCTTTGGAATCTTCTCTTCTGTATTTGGTGGAAAGAGTAAGGCGGCTTACCCTTCTTCTTAAAGTACAATATCCAGTAAAAACACCTTATTTTCAAAATTTAAATACTTAAAAAAAACTTTATATTTTCCATATATATTCTTACTATAAACAAATTAAAATACAAAGTTATATACACAATACTATTATTCAAGATTAAAAAAATTAAAAATTAAACACTGATAAACAATATTCTTATAAATCTCTTACTGATTAAGAAACATATAAAAATAAAAATAAAATAAAATATTAATAATTCTTAGTAATTGAAAAATGAAAATGAACACTAATAATTATCATTTATTATTGTTGTTGTGAGAGGAGAGTTTTAAATTCAAATTTTTCTCATTCTTAATTTTCATGTTTAATGATTCATTTGTCTAAGTTTGTTTTTACTGGTTTAAGATATAAAAACTATATTTCATCCTAACGGAAAATATTTATTTAAATAATAAAAAATATGTGTAGATTATTGTTGTAACAGATTCTAACAAATTTTTAAAGATATTTTTATTCCTTATATAATAGCATTCTATTTCTTTTAAAAAAACTTGACCTACAGTAACACAAGATTAACTAATATAAAATTAATATATAAGAGGAAAGGAATTTAGGGTAAATAATTTATTTTGAAACTGAATTTATTTTTGTAAATATATATTAAATAAACATATAAAAATTAGATATATTTTTAACACAAATATGGTTCAGTATATTTGTAGTTTTAAATCTATGACATTTTCCAACCGTTCTTTATCAGTATTTATCATTTATAACTAAGATACATTTTATATGTACTATTTCTATCACACGTTCAAAATCACTCGTACTTATTCTCCAATAACATATTACATACCATTTATTCATTATTATTTAATATTCGTTATTGATTTTTATAATTTTCATTTATTTTTATTTTTTGAAAAAATACAAATACTAAACACTCATTTTCCTTAATTCACTGAATAATATAATTAAATTAAACATTTCAAAATAAAATCATTATTTTTTAAGCACATAATTTAATTAGGTACACTAAAAAAAATATTTAGACACCAATTTTAGCTACCAAATAAAATAGTTACTAATTATGATTAGAATAACCACCAAATTAGATCTTGACGGTTAAATAACTACAAAATAAAAATGATTGATTGAATTTAATGACCAATTAAGTCAAGATAATTGGTATCTAACATTAGCTACCAAGATTTTAGCCACTTATACCATTATATTCTACATTGATATCTAATTAAGTTAAAGACTAATTTAAAATTTAATGGTATAAGTAGCTAAAATCTAAATAGTTAATATTAGATACTAATTATTTTGACTTAATTAGTCATTAAATTTAATCATTATTTTTATTTTATAGTTATTTAGTAACCAAAACTTAATTTGGTGATTATTTTAGTCACAATTAGTAATCATTTTATTTAGTAGTTAAAATTGGTGTCTAAATATTTTTTTTCTTTGTAATATATTTATTATTTATTTTTAACATTGTACTTTATTAAAATAATTATAAAACACTTAGATAGTATAATTGATTTTCTATATATTAATTTTAATTCAATTAAGTAAAATATTTAATATTTTTAATAAACAAAATTAATCACATATAACTTATTTTTTATTTTAATATATTATGAATAATGAATTTTTATTTATTTTTAAAATAACAATTACTTTTATATAAATAAAAATATTTGATACTTTAGATTATGCATATAGAAATAAAGAATAATGATTTTTTATATTAATATAATTAGTAAATCTAAAAATATAACATATAATTTATGATTGATAGTGTAAAAGTATAATAAGAGTCGGTTATAAAAAAACAAATTTTAAGCTAAAGAAAGAACAAGAAATAGAATAGAGTAGGTCTTTCTTTGTATTAATGGTCTCAACTATTAAGATTACATTTAACTCTTAGAACATCTTCAAGTTCCATCAATGACTGTATAAATATTCTTTGTAATCATTTCTTGTAAGAATATTTGAAATAAATATTATTATAATTATGGTCCATATAATTTATAGGGCTGACTTTAATAAAAGAAAGGTCAATTTGATAGTTGTTATTTTATGAGACTAATAAAATCAGTGGAGATTTTATATTATTATAATATAAAATAAATCCCTCTCCCTTCATAATATAAAAATAAAATATAAACTTTCAAAAAGCGCATCAAAAAGCATTTGAAGATTAACAGAGATTATTAAAGAATATGGATTCGGGTAAGTTTCTCTTCTATATTTATGTGAAAGTCATAAAATTCAAAGATCCTGTGAATTTCAGATGAAATTGAAAATGAATTACATGTGATATGAGAGCATAGGTTGTTGAATTTATGATTCTTCGTTGAAACAAAATATTTTGTCCTAATTTCTATAAACCCTAATTTCTAAATTAAATTGGGATTAAGAATTAGGGTAGATAAATTACAGAAGAATATATATTTGGTGTTTGTTCGAGCACTATTGACGGCATTTTTCAGTTTCGTAACAAGTTACGTTTGAACTTACTGTGCCTTGTCAAATGAATGTAATTGAATGCACGATGTCTGCAAATTTAAAGCTGTTACGAAAATTGATTATGAATATTTTTAATAATATTTTATTAGATAATGAATTAGGCACTGTTCACATATTTTGTTTTTGGCTTACTGGACCATAAGTGAAGGCTGTTAATTGGTCATGGTTTTGTAAAATTCACTTTACGTGTTCTCTGTGAAATTAAAGTCAGCCATGAGAAAGAAATTGTTGTTGCAGCACCCTGTAAGTAAAATTAAAGTTCATTGCCATGAATTTTTCTCAAAAGATTTAAAGGTGCTGGAAGTTGAAAGCCTTGAGATTAAAAGCCAAATGGTTTTGGCTTATCGTGGCAAACTAATTATTATTTTAAAATTAATTATATGAATTTGTAATCACCAAAGTGATCAAATCTGATTTAATTACTCATTGAATGAATATTAATGAATGAGTATATTAAAGTTTGTTGTTATAAGACATTAAGGATCACCCAAAAGTTGATTATTTATTCTTATAATTATTGATTATTTATGTGGTGACACTGTTAGTTTTATTGTATCCAAAGATAGTAATTTCTAGTTAGTGCATATCTCATGTGATTGTATGTTGATGTATCGCCCAAAGGATAACATTAATATACATTGAAAGTTTGGTTAGAAGTTATCTGAATCTGTTTTACATATCTTATACACAAAATTAATGTATAGTTTTGTATGAAATTTTACAGTTTCCATGAATTTGTATGGTGCAGGAAATGGCATTGTCAAGTTCAATGGGCTTAATTATGATGAGTGGTCTGAACAAATTCGATTCCAATTGGGATTTATGGATTTAGACCTCGCATTATTAATGGATGAGAAGCCCGCAGCCATTACAGAGACTAGTTTCGAAGAGGATAAATCTCTTTATCATGCATGGGACAAGTCT
>Ga0099824_1003522_pt1 | contig 22861 bp, 13 predicted proteins | sample SiratrowhiteBW_FD_76837 | JGI IMG/M metagenome (GOLD analysis project Ga0099824, IMG submission 76837) | Root nodule microbial communities of legume samples collected from California, USA - Siratro white BW | ecosystem: Host-associated > Plants > Roots > Nodule | place: USA: California... | reverse complement strand
TGCTCACCTTGAGGGGGAGTGTTAGAATATTATTATTATGGAAACAAATCAAATCAATAGAATATCAGAGATAATCAAGAGAATATCAGAGAATATCGATAAGAATATCAGAGAGATAATCAAAGGAGTATCAAAGAAACAAATCAGTAGAATATCAAAGATAATCAAGGGAGTATCAGAGAATATCAGTAGAATATCAAAGAATATCAGTAGAATATCAGAGAATATCAAATGTATTTATTTAGAATAATTTCCATATTTAGTTTCCTAGAATTTTATATTAAGTGAGCTATTGTAAACAAAGAGATACAGATTCAATAAAAAAAAACCTTCTTTCATGTTATCATATTCTTTGTTCTTTTTTGTTCATAGTTATCATATCCTTGTCCAACCTTTCTTAACCCTCGATACCATCGCAAGATCCTAAAGCCTTGAGCCGCCACTGATGGTGGTTGGACAAATTGCAACACGAACCTAATTCAACAGGTAGGAGAGTGTTTTCTAAACTTTGAAGAAACATGTTTTAAAATGTTCTTAAATACCAAAATGTGTATATCTTTCATTGTATTATTATATTTGAGTAATATATTGTATTTCAACATTATTATAATGTAATGGGAAATGAAATTCAAATTATATGTATTTAAATTGAGTTGGATGTATATGTATGGATGAAAATTTATGATTGCCTTAGATTGTGAAAAATTGTGGTTGATTAATTAACAGAGTAAAAAGATGACAAGGTTAAATTTCAAAACCACTAGTACATGTTAGTAGTGTTTGAATTGAACTTGAAATTTGTCTAAACAACATATATGGATTGAGGTATGATGTAGACATAATTATTCTCAAAAAAGAGAATACTATGTTGACATGTATAAGATATGTATTGAATTCGATATTCATCTAAGGAGATATATTAACTAAATTTATATATTGGAATCACAAATATGAAATTATCATGTGGTGAAAGACGATGGATGTACATATTATTGAGTTTACGATTTGAAAAATAGTTAATTTGGCAGGTTTACATGGATTTATAAGTTAAATCTAAGATATTTATCTTTTGGAAGTAGAGTTACCTGTTTTGTAATGTGTGTTGGTAGAGTTTTGGCATGAGTTGTAGATTTCATTTATTTTGAAAATATTTGATTTTGTAAAATGTTTGAATGAATAAAAATGAAATTAAAATATATAGTCGTTATTGTTTAATAACATTTGTTTCTATGAATTATTTTTTTCAACTCTAACTTACCCTATTTTTATTTTTATTTTTATTTTTGAATGTTTATCAATTATGTGTTTTACGAGAACAAAAAAAAATTTAACACAACGTCGACCTCGAAACCAAAACTAAATAATTTCAAATGAAATGACTTAAAAAATCACTCCTAAAATATTTTAAATGTAATAGACTCAAAAAATTAATTTGCTATTTAAGGAATTAGAAAAGGTCACTCTTAACTTGGAGAGACCAAGATAAATTTAGAGACAAAATGTCCATATAGTTTTTATATCTTACTTTTTTTGGAATAATTAAAATAAAAAACTCTTGTATAACACAGCGAATCTGCAACTCTAGCCCAACGGAAATAAATTAAATTTATTTGAGTTTAGCGTGAAGGTAAAAGCGAAAGCGATTGGTTGAAGAAGGTGAAGCAGAGTTGAAGTTTCCAACGGAATAAAAGGGAGCATAACAAAAAGTAAGGGTTTATGTACGTAAAGTTTTTTAAGGCCTAGCCTATACGCTAGGGTGCGGGTGAGTGACAGTGAGTCACAAATGGTTGGACCGAATAGGCCATAGTCAACCGTAGACCAGTTTTGAATTTCACCTCGTTGGCACCCAATGGGAGGGGTGGACTTTTGGGGCACTACCCTACACGTGATAACTAACCACCCAGTCTCCTCCCATTCTGTCTTCTTCTTCGCTTTTCGAATTCGTCTATTAGTTTACTCACACACCTTCCTTACTATTCATTACTGCTACCAACTAATGCAATGACCAAAAATCAATGAGCCTTCGGATCTTAGGGGAACCACTACATGGCAGGGGCTTCGAATTCCAAGATCGAGTTCTTGGTGTGGTTGTCGCAGCTCATGGGAGGGCTCTGTTCGCGCTCCGCCGAGGACGACCGAGTTTTTGTCAACGCCGCCGATTCTGCTGCTCGGAGTAAACCTCCCGCCGACGACGCCGCTGGTTTCTCCGCCGCGCCTCAGAGGATGGAGAGGAATCTTCCCGAACCTTCTCGAACTAACGGCGGAGCTTCTTCCGCTGTCGACGAAGAGTTCTACGACGGAATCCCGCGCTTCGCGAAGGACTCCCTGCCTCAGAAGCCTAGGTCAAAGGTTAAGCAAGCCGTTTTTCTGTTGTGAATAAATATTGCTGAACTGGAGTGATGTATAGCGTGTTTGAGTCGTTGTTTGTGGTTTAGTCGCATGTAGGCTTGGTAGTTCACAGAGACAAGGCAAGAAATTAATGAGGTTATTGAAGATGCGTTTTGAATTAGAGAATACCAGTGAATATTTTGGTGACTTGTATAATTTGGAAGTAAGGTGTGTGCTTGGGGTTAGGGTTTGTTTTTTTGTTAATAATTAGGAGTTTTAGAAGTGTGTTGTTTATCTTGTTTATGGTTGTATTTATGTACTTGAGGCTTGGTAATAGGGTTTATGTGCTAGAAAGGGAAATTATCCCAGGGCTTTGGATGTCAGAAGGTATTATTTCAGATATAAGACAAGGTGGACGGGCTTGCGTGCATTTTAAATGCATCAAGTCCAAAGGGCTTTTGGGCAAGGGAGCGTGTATAAAACCATTAAATCTGTTCCTGCTTAAATGGAATAATACTGAAAATATCTACTGAGCTCTTTCTGTTTCAGGTCTCAGAGGTGAGTTCACGCTTGGGCAAAGCTGGTACTACTGGAATTGCTATTGGACTTGAGAAAGCCGTAGAGGTTTTGGACACTCTTGGGAGCAGCATGACAAATTTAAATGCTAGCAGTGGGTTTGTTTCCGGAGCTGCAATTAAGGGGAATGAAATTTCTATCTTGGCTTTTGAGGTTGCAAACACAATCGTCAAAGGTTTTAATCTTCTGCAATCTCTTTCAGCTAAAAGTATTAGGCATTTGAAAGAAGAGGTACTTCTTTCACATCCTGTGCAAGATTTAGTGTCAAAGGATATGGATGAACTTCTTGCGATTGTTGCAGCAGACAAGAGGTAAATATGGATTAAATCAAATTTCTGAGCACGCTTCCGTACCATGATAAGCAGACTATTTTATTTTTTTGCATTACCATGACTGTAAATTTAAAAATATCAACTGTATATGTTTTGGATTATATTGTCAGGCAGGAGTTGAAAGTTTTTTCTGATGAGGTGATTCGGTTTGGAAATCGTTCAAAGAATCCTCAATGGCACAACTTAGACCGATACTTTGAGAAGTAATATAAATTGTACTCCCTCAATTCTACTACTAGCCTTTCATTCGTCTTCGGAAAAATATTTAGCCTTTCTTGTATTTATTCTAAGCTGTCATCTCATTGTAAATTTTAGGGTTAGCGGAGAACAGAATGCTCCAAGACCCTCAAGGGACGAGGCAGAATCAATAATGCAACAATTGATGACTTTGGTTCAGTTTACAGCTGTGAGTATTCCTCGTGTCACTAAAGAAAATGCTTATTGTTGCTCGGGGACTAATAGTAACTTCTGAAGCTGAAAATAAAAGAAAATTAAAAAAGTGAATCATTGCTAAAAGTATTTATCATTTATGAACAATTAATTCAAGGGTTAATCAAGTTTATAAGTGATTACTCATTGAACCACTCTTTAAATATTGTTAACCAGTTCAGTGAGTGATTGTCCCTAAATAGAAAATACTTTATCCTATAATTTTATTTTGCAATTTTCCCGGAAATGTATTATAGGGGGATTTTCTTAAGGATTTTCAACGACTGTATCCTCTCTTGTGTTACGTGTCATTTGTATAGAGTTTTCTTTCTTTCCATCACTTACTCAATACCGTTAATCATGATTTTTACTCAAAGATATAAAGGAGACTTTGAGTTCATCTGCAATAGCTCTGTAGTAACCTGAGGTACATTTAAAAAATTCATTCTGATTCTGATTTCTCTTATCACCCTAGAATAAAACTTCCAATCATGTAAATTTGGCATTATCTACCATAGATTAAAAAAGACATATTTATTTTAAATGAAACGAATATGATGGGTAGGTACGCCTTCTTCCTGAAGTGTGCGTATTATTTATTGCACCTTTTGTTGCATCTGCTCGATTGCTCCCATTTTGCAGTTACTTTATCTCGAAAGTTTTTTATTATATTGCCATCACTGAGACCAAGTGCTCCATGCATTTGCTTTTTATTCAATGCAGTCATTATTTTATGTGTTTTTTTAAAAGAAGTTGGAAAATCATTTTTCTGTGGCTGCAGGAATTGTACCATGAATTACATGCTTTGCATAGATTTGAACAAGATGTTCAGCGCAAGTGTGAGGATGATGATGAAAAGGGTAATTGTGGCATGTTGCCCTTGAGCTCGAGTACTATGGATTGTTTTTCGTAACTAGCAATTTTTAACCTTAATGCATTGTTTGGTCATTTGCTATTTGTGGATTGATTTATGAGGATTGTGTGTATTTAGGTGATTTGTGATGGTTTGTAGGGAAAGTTTTAAAGAAAAGATGGAGTGTGAGATGAGGAGAAAATGATGGATTTGTGGGGTTTGTTTGGTAAATTACTAATTTACCCCTTCGATATTTGTTTTTTTTAATAATTCTATTTATGAGATTTTCTTTAAATTTTTATAATTATTATTGGAAATTAATAATAAAATTTTTAAATCAATAACACTTTTTAAGAAACAATTTATTTTCATTTTCTCAACTAATATTCTTTTAACAAAAAAATGTTTATATTTTAAAAATTACACCTAAGGGCAATTTTCACATTACACTAAAAATAACCTACCAACCTTCAGTCAATCAAATCAATCACATATACCAATAAACCTTCTATTCAAATCTACCGTCTTTCTATTAAACCACCTCACTTTTCATTTACTTTCTCTTGAAATCACTCCAAATTAATACTCCACTTTCCACACCTCCAACCAAACAGTGTAAATCTGAATCTATTGAAGAGTTTTTAGTATATAACCCGAGGATGGATTTTGGTATGATTATTTATTATTATTATTATTTATTATTATTATTATTATTATTATTTTCTTTAAATAGAAAAATCATTCAGATGGTGATAAAAATGTGAAACCTTAGGACTAGGTTAACACTGATCGTCTAGCTGGTTGAGATGTTTAAAAAGATATATGCTAGCATCAACACCATTTTGATCAAGGACCCTGAAATGAATATAGGTTGAATACTGGCTATCTATATTCTGCTTTAGCTGTATCCTTTTTTTATGGATTTGCTATTCTTTTCTGAATGTCTTCTTCACCTGCCATTTCGTCTCATTGAAAATCATCCTGTTAAATTGTAGCAGTTCCAAAACCCTTACTTTGATATTGTTTTTCCATAATCATCCCTTCTTCATATTGTTGTTTACGATGTAATTCTGAGGGCCTAAATGACTGTTTACTATATATTACACATTTTTGAAGAAAAGGTCACTCTGATTCAGAAGTTTGACCTTTCAGTATATTGAGCAGTATTTTTTTATGTAGTCTCTTATGGATATAATTTTGAACTTCAGTATATCCCTATCATATAGGTGATGGCATTGCATTCTTGAGGGCGGAAATTAAAAGTCAAAAGAAGCAAGTTAGACAATTAAAGAAAAAATCACTCTGGTCTAGAAGTTTGGAGGAGGTAACATCAGATTGCTTCTTTGTGCAATATGTTTTCTTGCCCCTCAGTATCACCCTCTTGTTTGTTTTATCCTCATTTAGACTCTTATTGTATCGGATCCATGTGTAATGCCAAATATAGTACTTGAACTATGTAAGCAAATAAAGAAGGATCTCCAACAATAGTGTAGAGGAGTCATTTTTAGATGTGGGTTCATCTTGTGCATATCACCAACGGAGAACTGACAAAGGTTGAATATAATTTATAATGTAATGGATTACAGGTTATGGAGAAGCTTGTAGATATTGTCCATTTTTTGCTTTTGGAGATAAACAATGCCTTTGGCAATGCAGGTTTGTTTCATTGATTTGTAATGCTGTTCTGTGGAACTTAATGTATTAAGTATTAAAATATCAGTCTTGTATTCTTATCAAATTACTGTTGAAATCAGTCATACCTGTAATGTTGTTTATCGATGGGCCCCTGCAGATAGCCACAAACCATTAACTGGACACACAAGCAATCGCCAAAGACTGGGCCCTGCAGGCCTTGCTTTGCATTATGCTAATATAGTGCTTCAAATTGATACTATTGTGAGTTAATCCTCATTGTATTTACTTAATCATTCCATGTCTGTTTATTTTATTCCTTAACTTGGAGCAGGTGAAAATTGATTGAGTTCTAGAGTTGCTCCTTTTGTTGCCTATTGAGTTTCAGTTGACTCGTAAAAATTTATCTTTTTGTGTACACACACTAATTTCCCTTTGGCTAAGAATGACTAACCCTACGAAGTGAAATAGGGAAATAACATAAAGGAAATAAACGAGATATTTATCTAAATTAGTAATATCAGATATATGTAGGATTTTTATGTAATTGGATGCTTGTATTAAGAGGGAAACTCAACCACAAATCAGTCGTAAAACTAAGCATTTACTATAAATTTGGTTGTCATTGACATCAGACAATTTTGATAGACAATTCCATAGGCTTAAGTTTCTATTACTAATTGCCTCAGGTTGTTACACAATCTGTGGCCTGGCATTGAAAGTTGATGATCCTAACTGTTAAAATGAGAATTGGATGATCCTCAAAATTTAAATTTAAAGCTCCGTAACAGTTTCTAATGGAATAATAGTTCTCTGATCTGAGTTGTGACTGTGAACTCAATACCAAGATGTCAATGTCTTAGGTTGATCTTGTTTGTGACTTACATAGACTAGGGATAAATTGTTGATGATTTTTTAGAAGTTCTAAACCTGCTATATAGACGTTGTAGACCTTTGTGAAGGTTTTATGACTTGCGATTATGGAAGACATGAACTGTTGATATAAACTGTATTTGTCATGCATACTGCTACGATAGAAAAGAAAAACGTGCATTTTCTTGGTTAATAAGCTTTCCTCAGTGCCTTCTGCAGTATTTTCAGAATAAAAGGTCATTTAAAAGCCTTTTTGCTCCTTGCTTTTTTAGATCTGAACACCTAACTCATAAGGTCGCTTATGCCTTAATTTTGAACTTTTATTTCGCTGTTGGTTTTCAATCATTTCTTGGTTGTAGTTGAAGGTCGAAACTTCCAGATTGTCAAGGCATCAAACAACATAACTATTTTTTTTTTTTTGATGAATTGAGCTGTTCTGCATCTATCACATTCTAATCACTGCATATCACATTCTGATCTAATTTGTAATGAATCTGAGTTCATATAAAATAATTTGGGTGATAGAAATATATATGCACCAGAAATAAAAACTAACTGCTTGATGCATTTATGATCTATCATTCAACAAGTGTGATCCTTTATATTAATGTCTTGACACGATGAAACCTGCCTGAACTGGAGTCTGGATGTTATCATCAAATTGAAATGCACTTGTCAGGTCTGCACTTAGTTTTGGCGAATCTGTTTGGTGCAGACAGTATGCTCACAACTAACAGATTAGGAAGTGGGGCATCTTTATATATTAGTTGACGACTCTTATGCTTTGATCAGGTTGTGCTTTTATGCTTGACTATATGATAATTGGTATATGATGTCTTCACTACAGATAGGGTTAATCATCATGGGTTGGTTCCACTTGACCAAATTAAGGTAAAAACACTGGATTGGGTTGGGTTGGTTTTAAAATTGGATAAATTGGAAGTAACTGTTTTTGATTTGGAAACTTCACACCTGAGCTGACCTAATCATATTAAAATATAAAATACTTAATATGTAATTATCCTTTTATTCATTTATAATTTTTCTACATTAACTTGGAATAGATATTTATATCCTTTCTATTTTTTATTTTCCCCCTTTTTGTGTTTTTTCCTTCCATTTTCTTTACAACCCAATGACCCAACTGTCACAACCTAGTTGTGGTCGGGTTGGGTTGAACCACTCAACGAAACCATTTTCATTTGGCTTGGCTTCAAGATTCTCCCCCAAACCTAACTCAATCCCACCTATGTTTACCTTTAATTCGTAATTGCCTTTGTCCTTTCCTGGATTGATAAGGTGTGCTTATATATATACTTATTCCCTAACGATCAAATTATGTCTAACAAAGAATAATATTTTTGGTTTGGTGTTTGCTGATGGCACTTTCAGGTGGCTAGATCCTCCGTGCCTGCAAATACAAAGGATTCATTATATCAAAGCTTGCCTCCTAATATAAAATTAGCTCTGCGCTCCAAATTACCTTCCCTTTGTGTTGTAGAAGAGGTATGACTAATTGTTGCTACTTTCTATTTTACCAATTTACTAAGGTGTCGCCAATCCAAATGGTGGCAGCGGCCGAAAAAAAAAAGGGATTTTACCCTAGCACTAGATACAATGTGAAAGTATATGATTAATTCCTTGTGTATAATGAACATATACGGTTATGTATTTATAGATAAGAAACATACAAAACATATGGGCTAAACCTGTTACATCTAACAAAAGTGATTAAATTGTTGAATGTTTGTGAGTCTCCTGTCATATGAAAAGAGGCTCTTGAATCGGGTATCTATTTGGAATTATCATTTTCTTGGGTTGAGAAATTTACTGTCGTTACACTTGGATAATTTGGTTAGAACGATTGAGTAGGCATAGCGGTAGGGTTGACCTAGATGTTGGATTTGGAAGATGGGTTAGACTAACTAGTAGAAATCTGCAATGGCTGATGCGTTGTAGAGTCATATTCATTAGGTTGATAAGATGGATCAGCATGATATAAGCAAATATTAGCGGTGTGCCATATTTACAAATTTGGCACTGGAAGTTGGCAAAATGCCCACCACGACTTAAAGCACCTTGATTAGAAGAAGAGCAACTGAAATTTCTGCAAAAATTGTTGCTGCGAACTTGCAAATGATGTATTTTCATAGGAATGAGAGTAATTTACTGAAGTAGAAATTTCTTCTAAAATCGATTACTGCAGGATTCATGGGTAAAGAAGAAGAGCCTCAACTTTAGAGTATATTCTTGCAGAAGACCATGAAGAATAACATCTATATATTCATCACGCTTGACAAGACATCCGATTCCAGCAAGTTCACCTGCAATGGACTTAACCTGTCTCATGAATTCTTGCGTAGTCTTGTTTTCAAGAGATTGGGCACAGGATCAGTGTGCAGTTGCTTGGCACACACATTGGTTTGGGTAAAGAAGTGATCATGAATTTGTCCCACATTTGATAAGTTAGAACAACTCCAAGAACGTGGGACAAATAGTTTTTGAGAGTGTCAATTGAAGACAAGAAAGCAAGATTTGATCTTGGACCTCCCACTCTTCATATGCTGGATTGATTGTTCTGAAGGCGCAATCATTATCTGAAAGGAAACGTGGAGGAATCACAGTAGTTACAACAAATCTCTGAAGTTTGTGCGACTTTATAATGACTTCAACTTGTTTCCAATGGAGGTAATTGGGATCATGAAGTTTGTCAGCTATCAAATTTTGGAAAAACTTGCAACCGGATGAGAGGGAGCTAGAATTGACCATTTCAAACCAATTATAAGCTCATGATATCATATCAGATTTTGATATGAAGAATTTTATCAAAAGAAAAACTGAATATTATTTCACTCATGTTAAGAGTACATCAGCAGAGTCCATATATAGACTCAAAAAGAGGTTACACAACCATAACAGAAAACAGAAACACTAACACCCAACATCTAGTTGAAAAGCTGTATATTACAATACTAGTAATAACCGTTGATCTTCTTTGTACTAATAGTATGGTTGGAAAAGATAGGAGAATCTGTTATGGATGTGGATTGGGTGTTGGAAGACATTTTTGAAATCTGAAAAAAAAAAAATTGCAAAGGTAGAAACTCAGATTGTGATTGGATGGACAAGGTGAGCATTGCAAAGGGTGGCCGGAAGGCATGCATTAGCGAGGGGGCAAATTTGGAAAGGACGCGCATGAGGTTTTTAACCAGCTTCTGCGTGGGATATATTTATATTGTGAAAACAATATCAATTCAATAAATAAAGTAGATTTGATGTCCTCTAAAAATAAAAATGACACTAGAATAAATAAAAACGTTCCTAATAATACATATATAATTTTGATATTCTTGATTATATAGGATATGTGCATTATTTCTATAATTATAACATTAACTTAAATTCGTTGATGGACCACGCGTATTGGAAAGTTGCCATAGTTGCAATGTTTCAAAAGGGTTGGAGAGCTTACCAAAAAGGACGAGTGAAGTATGGTAGTGTGGAGACATTGAGATGTCAACACTTAGGAAGATGAATCCCACCTCAATAAACATTAGGTTTGAAGAGTACTTATAAAGTTGGGACAATTATCTCATCTTATAAACTGATTTTGTAGAGTTGAATCACAGTTTAAGTCTAAATACTAAGAAATATATACAATGGCAAGGAAAATGGTCAACAACTTTTTTGAATAAATTTTCTTTTGCTTTCAGCTTTCCTCTCTCAACCAAAGATGAAAATCTCCTTATTTTTCCTTTTATTTGCTAGTTCCTCATAATGTCTGAGTCTTGCAGTTAACTGTAGCCGATATCACTGATGAGATGGAGAAAACATTACAATGGTTGGCCCCCATGGCCACTAACACATCCAAGTAAGATATCTGGCATTTTGTCAACTAGCTCCTTATTATCCATGTGTTTTTTATCATCAATTTATTTACCTCATACATAAGCTAACTCTAGTCCTTTTTGGCCTTTTTTGTTGGTTGTTTTAAAATTTATTCAGAGCACATCATGGCTTTGGTTGGGTAGGGGAGTGGGCAAACACAGGGTAAGTTTTTGAATTATAAATTTGTACGATTTTCCTTTTTTGTATTGTCTGTGTTTTTAATCCTTTCGGATTTTAAATACTTGGTTTGTTCTTGAAGCTCTGAGGTAAAGACGAAGTCTGGTGCAATGCTGGTTGAGACATTCCACCATGCAGATAAAGACAAAGTGGAATATTATATTCTTGAACTTCTTATATGGCTTCATCGCTTGGTCATCAGAAGTAAGGCAGGCAGTGATGCTGGCAAAGTAAGGCCTGCCATCAAGTCCCCTGTCGGCGCTGCTTTGCAAAAGACAAATGAACAGTCTACAAATGCAGTATTATCATTGTTGACATTGGACGAGCAAAACATGCTGCAGGATGTAAATACGAAAAAACCTGTTAGACGAATCAGTAAAAGCTTGGATTTTGGCAGTGTGAATATTAGATTCAGGGAGAACTACAGATTGACCAAGAGTAGAAGTCATTCATCAAGTAAAAGCAAGGAGATATGTTTCAATAGGATTTTGTCTAAACTTCCAGTGATTGATTTTGATATTGACAAAGAAAGAGCATTGAACGTGATCGACAGACTGGATGTGATAAGGTAATTTGCAAGCTTTCTTGATTGCCTCTAAAATGAATTGAAAGGAGCAATGGTACGTGTAGACATGGTAGTGGGTTTTCTTTGTATGCACATGCCACATTTTTGCGGAACCTTTGGTGCTTTGGATTCCCATTGGTGAAGTTCCGTGTGATGTAGATATTGTATACGGCACAAGGTAACTGTTGAGACGATAGGCATTCATGCTTGAATGAATGTGACTGCAAAGCCCACTTAGTATAGGAGCGGAGTGGACTGGTTCATTGTTGAGTGTATATATATATATTATTATGTAACGAGGTTACAGTGTCCATCCCTTCTCACATTTGTCCTTTTCTTTTTTTTTCTGGTTTGGCTACCATTAATGTAGAAAATTTTATTAACTGAGTTTTCAGCATCTCAGTTTTTACATTTATTTTATTTCTTAATTAATTGCGATATATATTACATCTATCATTTTTATTGACATTTAATGTATACAATCATTAGGTAGATTGTCAAAGTAAAATTTCAACTCTAATTAGAGAACGCTATAAAAATTTCTTATGAAATTGCATCTAGCTTTAGTACTAATAAGTAGGTTTAGTTAAATTGCATCTCAGTTTAGTTCTAATATCGTGCTTTGTAGATGATTTTTTAACCTTCTAATAGAAAAAGGAAATTTTAAAAATAGCATCCATAAAAACAGAATGATTTTTTGGAAATGAGATAGGACATTTGTTGCCCCTTTTCAGTTGGGAGCATACAGATTGGAGTTCATGGATGGAGCATGACGAGTTCTTCCTGTACCCTAATAAAAAATTTTAATACCACAATTATCCTTATATGAGAACCGGATGACACTCTATTGGGTTGTTAATTTTTTTTTAAATAACAACCGGATGGGGGTGCCATCTAGTTCTCATTTCCAAATCAAAATGATAACCGGATGAAACTCATCCGGTTCTCATAGTCCAAATCGAAAAATTAATCTGTTTTCGATTTGGACTATGAGAACCGGATGACTTTCATCCGATTATCATTTTGATTTGGAAATGAGAACCGGATGACACCCCTATCTGGTTGTCATTTGAAAAAAAATTAACAACCGGATGAGCAGGTCATCCGGTTGTCAATTTTTTTTCAAATGACAACTGAACGGGAGTGTCATCCGATTCTCATATAAGGGTAATTATGGTATTGAAATTTTTTATTAGGGTGCAGGAAGAACGTATTAGGATACACGAAGAACTCGTCATGGAGCATCAACCTTATTTGGTGATGAGGTGGCTTTGACTTATAATTTGTTGTGAACATGGTGGATGCGCATAGTAGAAGTTATGATACCGTATGATTTTACAAGAAAATAATGTCTTTTTAGTTATTGATTCATTAAATTAGGAGGGTTATACAGGTAGAGATGGCCGAGACACCTGCTCACAACATAAATATAAGGATAAGATATGAAAATTTAATAATAGAATAAAATCAAATAAAATATTAACTACCTTAAATTTATATAACAAATAAATAGTATATATCTGAGTTATTTTATCTTTATTTTAATTTTCTAAATCTGTTATTTAAATTTAAATATGTTTTAGTTCCTTTAAATTTGAATTATCTTTATTTTCAGTCTATTGCATTTAATTTTTTTATTTCATAATTTGAAAACATTGTTTTTGATTTTGATCTTCCTACTTGGACGCCATAGCGTGGGATATGGCAATCAAAACAAATTTTTATTTACGACTTGTTACCATGTTTACATTAAATATAATCTTTGACTGTTTTAATATGTTAGTTTATTAAAGAAAGTGAAAACGTTGAGAATGTTACCCGAGGCCATTTGCATCACCTCTGGCAATACACCTTATTGATGGGAATTCTTTCAGTTCTTCTGTGTTGAATGGAGAAGGTCACTCGAGCTGAATGCAGAAGCTATGAATTGTATAAGGAGTTTTGGTAGTTTGAATTGAATTTAGGATAGGTATTATAAACGAGAGATGTGAGGTCAATTCTTTAAGAAGAAGACTTGGCATAATCAAGTTTAGGAAAACTATCCTTAAAGAAACTTTTGGAACCAGTGAGGTACAAAATTTGTAACAGTTCTCTACTTGTTCAAAAGTGAAGTCTACAAGTGAGGAAGGGTCCTGTATATAACATTCAAGATACCATTGGAAGAGAAAAAGGGTCCTGTTTATAACATTCAAGGTACCATCGGGAGAGAAAAAGAGAGGAAATTTCAAATTTGAAATCTCTTGAAAAGTGACACATAAAATGAATTAAAAGTCACTTGTCTATTCATGCTTTTTATTGGTATGTGCTCAATTGAATAACATACACCTCTCTCCCATCTAGGATTGACCTAAGATTACTCTTAGATTTAAGTTAAACTCTAGTTAGATTACCCTAATCTAACCTTACTCTACATTAGGCTTAAATACAAGCTCAAAAGTACCACATTGTCTAAATACGGGGCTCAATGTCTTATGTTACTCTGTACAATATGTTACAGGCTAGAGTTTGGTCCAAGATGATAGTAGCTTGGGCCTATTGAAGTCAATTTAGGCCCAACCTTCCTATATCTTTCTTGTTATAGTTCTAATGGTTATCCCTCCTGAAAAGGATTTGTCTTCAAATCTGTAGGGTTTGTTTCATCATATGTATCACATGTAAAAGGAATAAGATCACTCACAGTGACATTCACTTCATATTCATCAGACATATCTAACTTATATGCATTATCATCGACTCTCTTAAGGACTTGAAAGGGACCATCACCTTGAACTTCCTTTGTTTAGGGAATCTATCTTTGCACAAGTGAAGCCAAACTCAATCCCCTTCCTCAAATATGAGCTATGTCTTTCCCTTATTTTCGTATTTGCTCTCTAACTCTCTTGTGAAGTTTCTTTAGCCTTGGATACCCTTCCTTGTGTATAAACTCATGAAGGTTAGGGAAAGGTATCAAGTCCAAAGGAGTAAGACGATTAAAACTATACACAACCTCAAAAGGAGATATTATAGTAGTCTTACGCACTACTCTATCATATGCAAACTCAATATGGTGAAGGTATTCATTCCGAGACTTCTGATTACCCCTCAAGGCTTCCTTTAACATAGTGGAGAGAGAGCTATTTACTACCTTTGTTTGCCATCATTTTGAGGGTGATAAGAGGTAGAGAAGTTAAGCTTGGTTCCTAATCATTCCCAAAGAGTCTTATATAAATTACTAATAAACTTAGGGTCTCTATCAAACACTATTGTCTTAGGTAGCCCATTGGACTTCTCTAAAGAAGAGTTTAACTATGTTGGTTGCATTATCCATTTTATGGGAGTGTATAAATTGTGGCATCTTGCTAAAATGGTTCATTACCACAAAGATGGAATGAAAACCCCTATGGGTTATGGTCAGACCAAGGATAAAGTCCATAATAATATCTTCTTAGGGAGTAGAAGCAACAGAGGAGTATATAGTTCATGATACATTGTTCTAGACTTCGCTTGTAAACACGAAATGCATTTGTAACAATGTCTTTGGACATTTTTCCTCATATGGGGCTAAAAGAATTTCTCCTTAAGCAAACTCATAGTCTTGTCAACTTCAAAATTCCCCATGAGACCTCCTTTATGAATCTCTTTTACAAGGATTTTCTACATAATATAAGACATCAACTATAATGTTATTCCTGCCCTTCTTATATTTAATCACATAAGGGAATTGTTTTTCAAACTTCATCCATTTTGCATGTCTCTTGTTAAGCTTATGTTAACCCTTCAAATATTTAAGTATTTAAGTGACTTATGGTCATTGTAATGACAAACCCCTTGGACACTAGATAGTGTTCCTAAGTTTAAAGGGCTCTAACAAGAGAATAAAGCTCTTTATTATAGGTGTATAGTTGAGGGAAAAATCATGAAGTTTTTATCTGAAATAAAATTACACCTGATGCATTACATTCTAGCTCAAAGATTAAAAATTAGATAAAGCTCGAACGAGTGCATTAGTGAGGCTTTAAGCTTCTAAAAAGCTTGCTCATGCTTTTTTTTTTCAAAAAAATGTGATATCCTTCTTGACTAACTTATTGAACAGTGAAACTAGACTAGAAAAGTTAGGAACATCTATTTGTAAAAGCTTGCCAAACCATGGAAGCTTATAACTTCTCCCACATTTTGTGGAGTTGACCACTCTTGGATGTCTTTAATTTTCCTAGAGTCCACATGGACCTCATTTTTATTGACTACAAAACTTAAGAAGATAACGCTATCTACTCAAAAGTTACATTTATCTACATTAGCAAAAAGATGATTTTTCCTAACAATTAACAAGATTTGTTTCAAATGCTCTAAGTGTTCACTAAGACTACAATTGTACACAAAAATATCATCAAAATAAATACAAAATTTTCTATTCAATTCCTAAGAATATGATTCATATCCTCATGAAAATGCTAGGTGTATTAATAAGGCTGAAAGACATAATCAATCACTTGTATAATCCAAACTTGGTCTTAACAGTTATTTTTCACTCATCACCCTCTTCGATTATGTTGGAATTGTTGTTTAGCATGCTACTAATTATTCATTTTCTGTTTTTTTTTGAATAATTTAGCTCCTTAATTTTAGGAGTTAGTTTTTCTTCTTGTTTAGATTTCTTTGCACACTTTTAGGATTCAATTTTGTTTTTTTAGTTATGATAATAGTAGTTTGATGACTAAATTATTATTATATAAGTTTTGAATTATATCAAATAAAATGAGCAATTTTCCAGTTCAATTATTATTCTCTACAAATACCAACAATTGGCATCAAAACTTTTGTCTTACGGGACCTGTGATTCTTGAGCTCCACAAAATCCATCTAACAATCTAATTTCATAGCAATGACACCTCTAATTTTCAATGGTGAAAACTAACACGTGGGTTGTAAGGATGGAAAGTTATCTAGAGGCACTACATTTGTGGGAGGCAGTCGAAGAAGACTATGTTCTTCCTTGTTTACCGAAAATTTAACCATGGCACAACTCAAAAATCACAAGGAGAAGAAAACCAAAAAATTCAAGGCAAAAACTCATCTATTTGCAACAATCTCATCTACAATGTTGCTGCATATTATGTCTCTCAAATCGGCCAAGGCTATATGCGACTATCTCAAGAGAGAGTATGAAGGTGATGATCAAATTAAGAGTATGCAAATGCTGAATCTCATTAGAGATTTCGAGTAGTAGAAGAGGAAGGAGCCAAAATCCATCAAGGAATACTATGAAAAACTTCTAGACATTGCAAATAAAGTAAGATTGCTTGGGCCTGAGTTTAAAGACTCTCATATTGTTGAAAAAATGCTGGTCACTATTCCTGAAAGATTTGAGGTTACCATAACTACCTTGGAAAACATCAAGGACCTGTCCAAATAACCCTGGCGGAGTTATTAAATGCTTTGCAGGCATAAGAGCAAAGAAGGGCTATGAGGGAATCAGGTGCTGTTAAGGAACCTTTACGAGTCAAACATGAAGGTGGTTGGAGAAACAAAGGTAGCAAGAACAAATAGAACAAACAAGAAAATGGAGAAAGTGTTGCCTGCTATAACAATAAAAACAAAGAAGAAAGTTTGAAAGAAATTATCCTCCTTGTAACCATTGCAACAAGCTAGGTTATCCACCATTTAAGTGGTGGAGAAGACCTGATGCTAAGTGCAGCAAGTGCAATCAACTTGGGCATGAAGCAGTCATTGTAGGAACCAAAGTCAACAAGAAGTAGATGCTTAAATTGCAAATGAAGAGTAGGATATTTCAAGTGAATCTTGGCTACTTAATAGTCGTTGCACCAATCACATGACACATGACAATAAGCTCTTCAAGGAATTGGGAACCATCGATAATAAAAGAGTGAGAATTGGAAATGGCAAACACTTAGAAGTGAAAGGAAAAGGAACAATAGCTATCAAAGGCTAGAAAGGTATAAAAATCATTAAATGTTCTTTTTGTGCCAAATATTGATCAAAATATTTTGATTGTTGGTTAGTTGTTGGAAAAAGGTTATAAAGTGTTGTTTGAATATAAAAAGTGCTTAATCAAAGACAGAAATGAGAGAGATTTGTTTAAAGTCAAAATGAAGGAAAAAAATTTGCTCTCAATCTAATGGAGGAGGAATATATGGCCTTTAAATCCAAAGAAAGTGTCATAGAAATTAGTTACAAAAGACTTGACCATCAAAATGCACCAAATTGAAGAAGAAAAAGAGAAGCACCACGACTCCAAAGAGAATGATGAGAAAATCGACAGTGATAGGAATAATGATATTGTAAAAGTTGTTGTAAGTTCAAAAGACTTGGCTGCCTGTTATGTAAATATTGTTGAAGAGTCTGGAAATAGTACTTCTCAAAGGAAACATAAAGTATTTTACAAGCAACCATTTTTCCTTAAACACCATTTTTCTAAGTAATTTTAGAAATTATGGAACTGGTCGTAATTTTCATGGAATCACATCTGACAGTCTGCCTAGTAATCCAAAGTTTTTTCCACCGTTTCAACACTTGAATCACCAACTCTTGGAAGAAAATTGTTTGAAACAACAGAATTTAAAATATCGTAAAAAATGTTTGAAAGCTTTATGAAGAAACTTGAGTTTACAACATCTAAACAAGGAGGAGTGTTGAAATTGTTGTTTAGAATGATGTTAATTATTCATTTTCTATTTTTATGAATAATTCACCTCCTTAATTTTAGGAGTTATTTTTTTTTTTTTAGATTTCTTTACACAATTTTAGGATTCAATTATGTTTTTTTAGTTATGATAATAGTAGTGTGATGACTAAATTATCATTATATAAGTTTTGAATTATATCAAATAAAGTGAGTAGTTTTGAAGTTCAATTATTATTCTCTGCAAATACCAATAGATTTTAATTTGGTGATAACCACTCTTCAAATCAATTTTAGAAAACATTGTGGATCCATGCAACTCATTAAACATATCGTCAAGCCTAGGGTTTGGGAGCCCATATTTTATTTGGAGATATTATGAGGACTCTACAATTATAAAACATTTTCCACTTGCCATCCTTTTTGGGCACGGATGGAACAGGTACGACACAAGGGTCTTTTAAAACCAAACCTTTTCCAACAACCCTTGAATCTAAGATTCTATCTCCTTAGTTTCATGTGGTTTTTGTTTTGTAAGTTATTCTATTAGGTAAATTGGCCCCATGAGCAAGATCTATTGATGTTTTATACTCCAAAATGTGGAAGTCCAATTGGACCCTCACTATCATCAATTTTTTTTAAAAGCTTTTGGATAGGAGTAGGTAGAACCTTGGATTCACTAGAAGTGATAGTGCACACAAGTGTTCCTTTACAAAGAAAGAGGTATGAAGGTTGTTCATTGAAGAAAACTCCTTTTATTTTTTTATTTGGAAAAATATTCTCTTTTTGAATGACCTTGTGTGAAGGAACATTAAGCTCCCACACCTCTAGCTCATCTTTAATTATGCTTTTGAGATTTTCTGATTTTTTTTCCTTCTCTTTCTCTCTTTTTTGTTTCATATATACTTGATCCTTTATCACTTGGTTAGGAGTTAAAGGATGAAGTACACATTTCTTTATCTTATGGGTGAAGGTTATCTCATTAGTAAGTCCATTATGCATAAATTTCTTGTCTAATAGTCAAGGCCTTCCTAAAAGGATATGACAAACCTCCATAGGTACTATATCACATAAAACTTTATGTTCATAGCTCTCATTGGATAACTTTACCTTCACCTGCTTATCAACTGCCTTATCCTCATCTTCATTAAGCCAATGAATTTTGTAAGGTTTTGAATGGGACATCACATTTAGATTAAGCTTTTCAACCAACCTAGTGCTGTAACAATTGCAACACGAACCACTGTCAATAATGAGAGAATAAGTGTTACTCGAAATTTTACATCTTGTATAAAAGATGTTCACTCTATATGACTCATGTTGTGGACCAGGTTGATTGTTTAGGAGCCTTCTTATCATAAGTAGGTCTCCATCACAAGAATAAATATCCTCACTCTCATGTTCACTTGACTTTACACTATCACTAGAAGAAGATAACTCATTTTGTCCCTTAAGATCATGATCTTTTTGGTGGGGTACGAGATACGTGTAACTTCTGCATATATACTTAAAACATCTAATGTCACCAGTGTGAGTGTGCATGTCATGTTGTCCCCTTTCTTTTTCTTTTTCTTTCACTAGGCTCTTGGAGAGTTCTTCCTTAAATTTTCCTTTTGAACTTCTTCCCCCCTTTTGGGATCTCTCTTAGAGTAAGAGTTAGAGTAGGAACTTTCTTTCTTGTACAATCATTTTCTTAAATTTTGTTGTTCAAATTTAGTACACAATTGGACCAAATCTTTCTTAAATCCCTTGTTACATCGCCTAGAGACTATATCATGCATATAATATGTAATTAAAATATATAACATAGATCATTCATATTATTACAAAATATATGTTTATTTATAGAGATTTTAAAACATAACATGTCTCAAAACATAAACATCAAAAGAAAAAAGGAAAGTTTCCTTTGATCACTATAAAGTCTCACCACCTGTCACATTATCTACTCCCGTATAACACACGATCATCACACATTTTAAAAGCAAACGCAACACAGAAAATAGGATAAGCTAGCAATTTTAAACATTTTCAATATGATTGAACTTTTCAATCAATAAAATCAAAACATATGATTTATCACCTTTCATCCATTACATATATAATAATAAATCAAGTGTCTATAATTAACTCAAAATCAATATCAACAGATTAGAAATTCGCTGACCAACATACATAGACACTTGACTTTACTTTTAGAAGACTCATGTATTAAATTAGACTCAGAGGTTTGCACCTGTAATAATACCCTTCCATTGTGCAATCCATACTGCCACATACACATATGAATCACATCATTATCATATGACAAGGTCAATCCATATGATCTATTCTAACCAATTCTTATTTCAAACCTCATGATCATATGAACCTACTTTGACTCTCACTACCTGATAATCTTCGTGTATATGATTCCAATGTATCAGTAAAGTCAGGATACCTCCTTCTATACAAATCCCAAAACAATGCACATCCTATTCAATCTGATCATGATATTTCCTTTCCTGAAAATCCTATGCCTCGATCGCATTTCCACACCATTCATAACTTGTATCATACATCATACAATGAATAAACATTCATCTTAAGTTAGCAAAATTCATCACACAATTACTAAAGAATTAAATATTAACAATTGAATATGACATCCCATTTATGAATAAAAAGGAAAAGTTCACAAAAAGAAGCAAACTTTTACAAAAGTAAGTGTTACATGGCATTGCACGACACTTGATGCAAAGTGATATCACACTCGGCTAAAAGAAGTGACACCCAGAGCCATTTAAACCTGAGAACAACTACAATGTCAAATTACGAATTACGTATAATATATATATATATCATCTATCATGGACAAAGAAAGTTTAGTTTTATTTTATTTAATTTCAGGATGTTGCGGGAGCAAGAATATTCTTTATTAGAGATTATTAGCTTCAATTAACATCAATAGTAAACATATTTCTTTCGTCTAATGTCTAGATAATAGTAGTAAAAATAGAATCATGAGTTTTTGGTAGACGGTTAAACTCAAGTCCGAGATGAAAGAAAATGATTACCATCTATTCATACCTAGATGTTAAACTATGGATATTCAAATAAAATATTTTGGATTTGTCTATCAATAAATTTCATCTTACTTAATTACTTAATGAGAAATAGCATAAATATGTATATGTATACATTGCTTAGTTATACTTCCTATGTCTTATATTAATACTTGATATTAGTTATACAATACTTCTTTTATTATATGTTTAATAGATTTTCGTTTATTATATCATCAATTTTCCTAAACGACCACCTGGATAATTCAACTTTCTTTTATGACTGAAAAATGAGAGTGGTACATTATCAATTGTTATTACATGAGAATTTGTAATCTATTTAGAACATTGTATAGGACTTGATCTAGGAAGTTCAGGTAATAACATTTAACATGCTTATTTTCTTTCGTCTACTATTTAAATACTTGTCTATAAAGGTTGTTTAATATTTTTCATTCAATAAAATTTAAGGAAATTCATGATTTTTAAAATTTGTCAAGGTAACATCCTATTCCTTTATTTAACACATAATATAGGGTTTTCCCACTATAAGGGATAAATACTCAAAATATATTAAGTTAATTTTACTATAATAATCTTAGGTAATATACATTTAATGTTTATACCCTATATTCTGTAAGTACTAATAACACAAAAGACTTAACGATTACCATCCATGGTTTAAGCAAACCTAAGATATAAGTACCATAAAATTTCTTTTTAATAGTGCATATTTAACTATATTGGTAAGGTAGCATGACTATTAAAGAATTCATTTGCAGGGCTGGTGGTAGGTAGAAGAAAACAATAACATATCTATCCAAAATCAAAGAAATATTCTAACTTGAGGTGAACATCATCGTTGAACCTCCTTGAAATGTGATCATACTATACATTGTATCACTGTATCTGTAGTATAGTCCGCTCTCGAGAATAAGATCGAAATATTTGTTGTGAAAGGACTAAGGTTGCTTGGGATGTCCATTCAATTTTAATGTATCTTTATTTATGTTTATATGTGTGAGTCAAAACCAAAAAGAATGGAAAAGTGAGATATACATATATGAAAATTAATATTGGATCCATGATGAAAAACATTGAAACCAAAAGTTCATAATAGTTGATTTTGAAATATAACAAAGTTAAATATCAATAAATATATTATAAAAAATTACATTGCAGTGACTAATTAGGATAAATGAGCAATCAAGAACATCACTCTCCATTCAACCATATAATCTTTCGCTCATTTAATTCCCAAGAAATTTAATCCTCCATTGACAAGCGTTCAATTCGTTACAAGATGGTTGGAAAATCCTTCCATCAAATCAAGTTAATATTAAACATATAAAGGTATAAAGTCAAAATCATCGAATTCAACTATAATAAAGACAATGAAATAAATTAAGATGTGAGACTTAGGAGTACCTCACAAAAAAATTGAAAACAAATATAATATATACATATATATATATATATATATATATATATATATATATATATATATATATATATATATATATATATATATATATATATATATAT
>Ga0099824_1003521_pt1 | contig 22863 bp, 20 predicted proteins | sample SiratrowhiteBW_FD_76837 | JGI IMG/M metagenome (GOLD analysis project Ga0099824, IMG submission 76837) | Root nodule microbial communities of legume samples collected from California, USA - Siratro white BW | ecosystem: Host-associated > Plants > Roots > Nodule | place: USA: California... | reverse complement strand
TACAAATGCAAATACAACGGCATCTTTAAAATCTGCAATATTACAGGAAAGAAGATTCGAATTCTTCTGTGAACAAGGTCACCGTTGGTTCGATTTAAAGCGGACGGGAAATGCTGCTAGCGCGTTGAGTCAAGTTAAACCAGGCTGGCAAAATACAGATATTTTGTTTCCGCTTCCAGAAACCGAAATTTTACTAAACACAAATCTATTACCACAAAATCCAGGTTACTGAAATGAAAACAACTTATTATAAAGTATTAGTAATGTTATTCTCGTTTTTGACCTGTTGCGGGCAGCAGCAAAAACGTATAGTCACTGTTACTGACTATGATAAATGGGGAACGCTATCGGGAGAATCTATTTCTCCCGACGGCAATTGGGTATCATTTCAGATGACCTATGAAAATGGACGGGATACAATGTTTATTAAAAAGATCGACAGCAAAATTACTTACAATTTCCCAAGAGCTGTTGATATTGTGTTCAGTAAAAATACCCTTTGTGCAGCAATTTCCAAGCCAGAAAATAATTTGGAAATTCTCAATCTCAAATCAGGAAAACGACATGTATATAACAATATGTCAAAATATAGCTTTTCAGAAGATGGCAAATTCTTAATTTTGCTTCAGCGAGATACTAGTGGAAATACATTGTCAATACTTGACAACAATAGTTCTATAGTTTTAAAAATCAAAGATGTTTCAGATTATTCTTTAAGCACATCTGATAGAATTGCTATTGAGACATCCAAAGGTCTTAAAATCGCATCACTTACTGGGATTATTGAATTAAGAGAGATTGTCCATAGCGATTTGATTGTATATAAAAAATTGACATGGGATAAATCAGGTAATTTTTTAGCATTTTACATTTCGGAAAATAACTCCGGCAAAATAAATTCCTTGGCATATCTGAATATTGAAGATATGAATATACAAATGTTAGATGCCCAAAATCTGCAATTTGAAGACGAGATGTTCCAGTTTAAAGATAGTAGATTAGCAATCGCCGACGATGCACAAAAAATATATTTCCTAACTATTTCGGGAAAACATTTCGACTCAGTAAAACCCTTAGTAGAAGTTTGGGAAACAACCTCGCCATTAGAATATCCGGCTCAAGAAAATCTAAAAAATATCAACAATCTATTTTTAACCTCTTGGATAATAAGTGAGAATCGGGTGGAAAAACTTGAATTCGACGCCTCGACAGAAGCAAAAATATTACCTGAGGATAAGTCATATATTTCGTATTCAAAGGTAACTTATGAACCTCAGTATGCGGAATTACCTCCTGTAGATTATTACCTGAGAGATTTTGAAGATACAGGTTCAAAACTAATCATTTCGAAAGGATCGATATCTGCAAATGCAGTTCTTCCATCGCCCAACGGCAATTTTATAAGTTATTTCAAAGAGGGTAATTATTTTATTTACGACAAAATCAAAGGGATTTCTGTTAATACTACAACGGCTTTGTCCAATGATTTTTATAGAAAAGATTACGACAACGCCGCAAAAAATGAAGGTTACACAAGCCCGGGTTTTACTAAAGATAATCGTTTTCTGATCATTTACGATAAATATGATGTTTGGCTAATTTCAACTGACAACTTTAAAGCAGAACGAATCACAAATGGCAGAGAAACAAATCAATGTTTCAGGATACCATCCGAAATGTATCTGAAACAGGTCGGTAACTTTGCAAAATTTTCAAAATATGAGTTTGATATCCATGAGGGAATCATTTTCTTCGCTCTTGGTATTGACAGATCAAGTGGGTATTACATATTTACCAAACGAAAAGGTTTAAAAAAATTAGACTACGGAAAATCGCAAAAAGACCGAATTAAGAAAGCTACATCAAAAAATATTTATTGCTATATCGATCAAACAGAAAAATCACCTCCTTCATTAATAGTTTACGATATGAGGACTGGAAAAAAGAAAAACATCTACCAATCTAATGCTCATTACAACGAATATGAATGGTCTCGATCAGAACTGATCACTTATAAAAATGCTCAAGGAAAAACACTGAATGGGATTTTAATGTATCCAGCTAGCTATGAAAGTGGCAAAAAATATCCAATGGTAACATACATTTACGAAAAGCTGTCACAACATTTATATGAGTATATAAATCCTACTTTATTAGATCGAGCAGGTTTTAAAGCGTCAACTTACTTTCTAGATGGGTATTTTGTGTTATTACCTGATATTCAATTTACGTTAGGAAACCCTGGCGAATCTGCGGTAGATTGTGTAACGGCAGCCGTAAACACAGTTGTTAACCGCGGATTAGTCAATAAAGATAAGATTGGTATAATCGGACATTCCTTCGGTGGGTACGAAGTATCTCTGATTATTACCAAAACTGATATCTTCACTGCAGCCGTTGCCGGTTCAGGAGTTACAGATATTATGAGTTGGTATCATACGATGAATTATATTGGACAGCATTCAAATGCTTGGAGGTTGGAATCTCAACAGTTCCGTATGGGAAGCTCACCATTCGAGAATAAACTTGGTTATGAAAATAATTCTCCAATAATGAATGTCACAAAAATCAAAACCCCCTTGTTAAGTTGGGCAGGAACTGCTGACACACAGGTTAATTTTGAGCAAAGTGTAGAACTTCATTTGGCAATGCGTCGATTGGGAAAAATAGGAATTATGCTCTTATATCCGGGACAAGGCCACATTCTTACAGATAGATCAGCACAGGAGGACTTAACATCACGAATAAAAGCATGGTTTGACAAGTATTTAAAAAACTGGTGATTATGGAATCCTATATAATTGCAGTGCGCATATTGTGCCTCCTAATGTTAAACCATAAAGATTCTGCGCACCGCTTTTACATAATGCAGATCCCATATCAGTACATAAAACATCAGTCTCTATACAATTTCCGTTAAGATTAATATACCCGATATACATAGCATTTTGTTCTTTTATAGATTTAAACGAAAATGCGCTAACGATACCAGCTAAAATAGCAATTATCGCATATACATTTTTAAATCGTAATGTTTTCATTTCTTAAGTTTTAATTTTTATAAGAAGCATGCCGCAATTGTCTGTGGCATGCTTCATTTTTTTGCTGACTAAATTCTCCACAATTGGTTCGGACAGGTCGAACCGTTAAGTTTGTAAAGATTAACACCGCCGCTTTGACAAGGCGTTGTAACAGTATTGTCCTGGCACATTACGCCAGTTTCTTCACAATCCTGCGGTTTATGTCCTATAAACTGGGCAGCAGCCTTTGTTGTAGGAGTACTACTAAATGCAAAGGCACCGGAAATGGCAACAATGAATGCCAACATCGGGAAAACTTTTTTAAAAATTCTCGTTTTCATAATACTAAAAATTTAAATTAATGATCTACTCTATTACAGGTTTTTGATCTTTCCCCTGATACTGCGCAGTATATTTTTATTGATTTTTCTCAAATACTTTTCTGTCTATCTTATACATTGAAACTACATTGCCAGAGAGTGTATAAATATGATTATCGTCCACTACAAATTCTGATATCTTTTTTCCATCTTTATCATACAGATAGAAACTAAATTGATAAGCGTGTGTGATAAGATTGTAAGTGTCAATTATGGATGCCTCATCCCAAACATCCTTAAGTTCATGCTGTCCTATGATTAGCGAATTAACGTAAAGATGCTCTCCATATGTTGCGGCTGTTTTATTAACTATCCTGGCTGGGGATGCAAGCTTGCTTGCCTCCAATGAATTGACATAAGCAACCTTGATATTAGCTCGAGATGTAGTGTCAATCGTATGTGCAACAAACTTTTCACTAAGACTACTATCCGAAATCAAGTACTCATTGCGATAAGTGTAGACATATATTAGCTTGTCTAATAAACTATTATAGATAAGTTTTCCATCCGTATCAAAAATGCCATCTATTTGCTTATCAAGTAGTTTTCTATTGAACGATAGAGAAACTGTATCAATTCTTTTGATCAAACCCAGCATATTTTCATTATTAACACTACTAACAGCTCGAATGGCAATACTATTGGAATCGATTGGAACTAACATGTTGAAATATGATTCTTTATCAATCCAAATTTCTGCCTTCCAATTATTAATTAATCCCCTATAAATAAAAGCTTCAGTACCATCACTTAAATAGAAATAAGGGTACTTCACGGTAACCATTAGAGAACGATATTTTCTATTAGTTTCTTTTACAGCAATCAGATGAGTTTTACTATATTTAAGTGTAAAATCCAATTCTATAATTTCCAGTGGATTTAAAGAATTGCCTAAGAAAATATTACCTTTTCCAATTCCAGAAATATAATAACGACCTTTTGGCAATGTATAATCCCTCTCAAAAAGAACAGGATGATTCGGGAATCGGCGTGTAAAATTATTACGATGGTGGATCATATCTTCAGACAATAGAAATAGTGTGATCATTACAGTAATGCTGCAAATTGTAACTATTAGAATTGAAGGAAACTTTGTATAGCTGCGAGATAAATTGCTCTTAATATAATTTGGATTCCAAAAAATAATTGCAATCGCTGATAGTAGAACAAAACACAGATTAAAAATTAAATGCTGCGTCCATGATAGTTTATCTAATACACCTCCACAAGAGCAAGGAACAAAAGGGCTAAAATTTAAGATTATTATTATATATGCTGAAAACATTACCATTAAACTTAGGGAGCAATAAAGTGCCAAATTCTTGAATTTTGTAAAGCTTAACATTATCGCTATTATAATCTCAATAACTGGGACGATATATGAAATAACGCCTGCAAAAGAACTTATAAGAGGGGATTGCGCCAATTGAACTTGGAAATTTTGAAAATCAATTATTTTGTTTACTGCTGCATATACAAATAACATTATGTATAGCAAAGAAATTATTTCAACAAGGATTCTTTTGTGCTTTTCAGATAACTTCATTATTATTCCATTTTAGTTAATTGGGCAATTTCTTTGATAAACAGTATAAATTGTCTTAACTCTCTCCGAGGTTAAAACCTTGACAATCTATCAGATAGCCTTTAATTATGCTAAATTATCTTGTTTTTTTTGAAGAATTGATGTAAAAAACGATCGAAAATTTGTAAAAAACGATCCATTTTATATGTTTCATAAAAAAGGCCGACATATGTCAGCCCCACTCTAAATATTGTGATGTCATTTCCGCTCTAGCCTGCGAATGTCATTCTTTAATTCTATAAACATTTCTTCCATGCTGTTGGGAATAACGTTTTCCCGCTTAGTGTCCTTTTTTCCAAGATTGCATTTGAATTCCCATATCTGCTCAATTTCAGATTTCTGGACTTCATAGGCAGAGTAAAAGGATTCATCAGATTCCAACAGCAGGACACTCTTTTTATTCCAGCCCAACCTTTTGTAGACTATCCCGTCGCTTTTTGTAATGATTATATATGTTCTGCCATCTGTTATCTCATTCAGGCTTTCAACATATCTTCCAACAATAATATCCCCGTCCTCATGCGGAGGCATAGAATCTCCTTCAACTGTAAATCCCCTGTGAAGACCCGGCCCCAAAAAAGGGAGTGATATTCGCGGCAGACTTTCGATATATTCAGAATCTGAATATCCATTCATATAACCGGCCTTTGCCTTCTGGGTGACAATTTCAATAAAATTTTCCCCATCATTGCCGACCATAACAGGAAGCAGCAGCCTATTATTTTCAAGTTTGACCAGATCATCCATTTTAATTTTTCGAACATCGGCGCAGAGCAGAATATCAATACTGACCTTGTAATACTGTGATATCCTTTTTAATATTTCATAGGGAGCCTCAGATGTTCCGTCCTCGTACTTCACATACCTCCCTCGCGTTATTAGAAGGCTTTCAGCGAGCTTTTTTTGGGAAATATTCTTTTTTAACCTCAGGCTTCTAATGTTGTCGGAAAATAAAGACATAGTGCTTTTGTTATTATTTGTAACAGCAAAAATAAATAATTTGTTACAATCTGTGCTAATTTTGTCTGGTACAAAAATGATGGTTATGGGAAGAGCAATTGTGCATATGGATCTCGATACGTTCTTCGTATCCTGTGAGAGACTAACTAATTCTGGTTTGAATGGTATTCCGCTCATTATTGGCGGTGGCGATAGAGGTGTTGTGGCATCATGTTCCTATGAAGCCCGGACTTTCGGAGTACGCTCTGCAATGCCGATTAAGATGGCGCTTCGGCTTTGCCCACAGGCAAAAGTTATGAAAGGCGACATGGAACTATATTCCAAATTATCGCACGCAGTAACTGAAGTTATCGAGGAAAAGGCGCCTGTGATGGAGAAGGCCAGCATTGATGAATTTTATTTGGACATTACAGGAATGGATAAATTTTATGGTTCCTATAGGTGGACCAATGAAGTTGCCCAATCCGTTACAAATGAAACAGGTTTACCTATAAGTTTCTCATTATCGGTTAATAAGACAGTATCTAAAATTGCTACAGGTGAAGGTAAACCCAAGGGGAACCTTGAGATTCCTGAACATATGGTGAAGCCTTTTCTGAATCCACTATCCATAAAAAAAATACCGATGGTAGGCGATGCCACTTTTCAGTTATTATCCCGTATTGGTGTCAGAAATATTAAGACGCTTTCTGAAATGCCGGCTGAGGTATTACAGCAGATGATTGGTAAGAACGGAATCGAGTTATGGAAAAAAGCTAACGGCATAGACAATAATCCTGTAGAACCTTACACAGAGCGTAAATCAATTTCTACCGAGGATACTTTTTTGCAAGATACAATTGATATCAATATGGTAAAAGGCGTACTTCAAGGTATGGTAGAAAAGCTGGCTTTTCAGCTTCGCTCTGAAGAATGGCTTACATCAACAGTAACCATTAAGATACGATACGCAAATTTCGATACCGAAACCAAACAATGTAAGGTTCCATATACTTCCGCAGATCATATTCTGATTAAGTGTATAATCAATCTATTTGATAGACTATACCAACGCAGAATGCGTCTCCGCCTAATCGGCATTCGATTCAGTGGTTTAGTAAGAGGTACCTATCAAATCAATATGTTTGAGGATACCGAGGAAATGCTTTCACTGTATCAGGCTATGGATAGGATGAAGACCCGTTATGGTTTTGATGCTGTCATGCGCGGTGGCGGTGCCATTTTCAAACCAAACAATAAAGATGAAATACTAAAAAGAAAAAAATAAGCCATGTATCTCAACTGTCATTCTTTCCATAGTCTGCGCTATGGCACAATCCCTCTCGATGAGCTTGTCCAGCAGGCTGCTAATAATGCTGTCAAAGCAATGGCGCTTACGGATATTAACACAGTTACTGGAATTTATGACTTTATAAAATTGTGTGAAAGTGCGGATATAAAACCGCTTGTGGGAATTGAATTCAGGTGCATGCACAGACTCCGATACATAGGGCTGGCCGTGAACCGGGAAGGACTAGGAGAAATGAACCGTTTTCTAACCAGCCACAATTACGCAGGCTCGGAACTTCCGGTTTCAGCTCCTGAATTTAAAAACGTTATAATTATATACTCCGCCAAAGGTGCGCCGGATATTTTAAGGGATCATGAATATATCGGAGTAAAACCCGATGAGCTTTTAATGCTGTACCATGACAATTGGAAAAACAAACTGAATAAAATGGTAATATTCCAGCCCGTGACTTTTAGAACTAAACGGGAATACAACCTGCATAAAATACTTCGCGCTATCGACTTGAATATCCTAGGTTCAAAGCTGGCCAAGGAAGATTACTGCGGCAGTTCGGAAATAATGATCCCTATACAGGAGCTCCAGGAAAAATATAAATCCTATCCGCAGATAATTCAAAATACACTGCGTATTATTGACCAGTGTAATTTTGAATATGAATTCGGAGTGCCCCGCAACAAGAAGTATTACACTAAAAATCAAAGCGAGGATATGAAACTCCTGCGCCAGCTCGCTCAACAGGGAATGGTGAAAAAGTACGGTGCTGGTAATACCGCCGCGAAAAACCGTGTTGAGAAAGAATTAAAAGTTATAGAAGAATTGGAATTCAGCGGTTACTTTCTTATCACATGGGATATTATCAGGTACAGCAACAGCATGGGATTTATGCATATAGGCCGGGGAAGCGGAGCTAACAGCATCATTGCATATTGTCTTGGCATAACTGATATATGCCCGCTTGAACTGGATTTATATTTTGAACGGTTTCTGAATGTAAACCGTAAAAGTCCGCCGGACTTTGATATAGACTGGTCGTGGAAAGAACGGGATCTTATACTTGAATATATATTTAACCGTTACGGTTCAAAATATGTAGCCTTCTGCGGTACCAACGTTGAGTTTAAATACCGTTCTATTTTCAGGGAGGTTGGAAAAGTATTCGGCCTTCCCAAGGAAGAGCTGGATATTCTGGCTAAAAATCCGATGGAGCTTCATGATACCAATAAAGTGGTGAAACAGGTGCAGGAATATGGAATGATGCTTGAAAAATATCCTAATCAGCGAAGTATGCATTCCTGCGGTATTATTATTTCAGAAGAACCTATTACTAATTTCACACCACTGGAAATGCCCCCAAAAGGGTTTCCAATTGTACTGTTTGATATGCACACCGCTGAGGATATCGGATTTGAAAAATTTGACATACTCAGCCAGCGCGGTATCGGGCATATTGATGACAGTGTAAAATTAATTGCCAGAAACCGTGGCATTAAAGTAGACATACGGGATACTTCAATATCAAAAGATGAACCGCTGTCCAATGAATTTTTAGGACGCGGTAAAACTATCGGCTGCTTTTATATTGAAAGTCCGGCCATGAGGGGACTGCTCAGGCGATTACAATGTAATAACTACAAAGTGCTTGTGGCAGCTTCATCTATTATCCGCCCCGGTGTTGCACAAAGCGGAATGATGAAAGAATATATCTTCAGACATAACAACCCTGATAAATTTGAATATTTTCATGAAGTTTTTGAGCATCAGCTAGGCGAGACATACGGTATAATGGTCTATCAGGAAGACGTAATTAAAATAGCTATGCATTACGGGCGACTTCCTGCCGCGGACGGGGACATACTGCGCCGTGCTATGTCCGGTAAAGGAAGATCTAAGGCAGCTCTTCAGAAGGTAAAAGATAATTTCTTTGAATGCTGCCGCATGCAGGGACATCCTTTACAGCTAAGCCAGGAAATTTACCGCCAGATAGAATCATTTGCGGGCTATTCCTTCTGCAAGGCCCACTCGGCATCTTATGCTGTAGAGAGTTACCAGAGCCTTTATCTTAAGGTACATTACCCTATTGAGTTCATGGTTGCCGTTATCAATAATCAGGGAGGTTTTTACAGAACAGAGGTATACGTGCATGAGGCGAGGATGTCTGGTGCAGTTGTACATAATCCCTGTGTGAATAAAAGTGAGTACGAAACAACACTTTATGGAATAGATGTATATCTCGGATTTATGCACTTGGAAGGCCTCGAAACTAAAACAGCACAGCTGATAGTTTCAGAACGCCAGCTCAATGGAGAGTACAGATCATTAGAAGATTTCATTAACAGGGTCCAGATAGGCATTGAAGGAATCCAGATCCTGATTTTTATAGGCGCTTTCCGTTTTACTGGAAAAACAAAAAACCAGCTTCTCGTAATTGCAAGATTGATACTGGTAAACTTCAAACCTGAGAACCGGAATTTAATGCTGATACAAGAACCCGTTAAAGATTATAAACTTCCTGATTTAGCGCGCTCAAATTTTGAAGATGCTTTCGATGAAATCGAACTGCTGAGTTTTCCAGTTTCATGCTCGCCTTTTGATCTGCTTCAGACCAGATACAGGGGTACTGTTATGGCTAAGGATTTAGTGAAAAATCATAAGAAAACCGTTAAGATGCTGGCTTATCTTATATCCCGCAAACACGTTCCGACTAAAATGGGTGCGATGTATTTCGGAACATGGATTGACGCAGAGGGAGAATTGTTTGATACGGCTCATTTCACAGGGAGTCTCAAAGAATATCCATTTCAGGGAGGAGGGTGCTATCTGCTTCTGGGCACTGTTGAGGTTGACTACCACTTTCCTACGATAACAGTATCCAAGATGGCAAAAATGCCTTTTATACCAGATCCAAGGTATTCTGAAAGTAGCGAAAAACAATACGATGCGCATAGAAATATCCGCGAGGATATAAGCATGACCCAGAGAGCACCATACCCGCAGGAGCATGAGATAGGTCTTCCACGAAATAAAATGAAAAGTATCTGAAGATAATCAGAAATGAAACAAGGTAAAAATACTTGATTTTTACTTTTTGAGGTTTTCCGTAATGATATGGTGAAAATATTTTGTATGTTCGCTTCGGAAAAGTCTTACTTACTGAAATGTAATTAATTGATTCATATCTACGCCCAGCGCTTCAGCAAGATGTGTGATATATATTAGGGATGGGCTGATCCGGCCGTTTTCAATACGGCTGATATAGGAGATATCCAAATCGCTGTCAATAGCAAGCTGGGCCTGGGTAAAGCCTTTGTCTTCGCGAATCTTCTTAAGGTTGGCTCCAAAATTTTGTAAATATTCTTTGTCTTTATCCCTCACAGGACAAAATTCAGAGTTCTAATAATAAATACTGTAGGACGTACGTCCAAGTCAAGAATAAAGTGAGAAATAATAATTTATTAGTAATTCGTAATCTTATAACCCTTAGCATCGTGCTTTGTGCGACGTATGTAAATGGTCAATCGATAATGCCGGTCTTACCAGAAATCAAACCTCCATTACCATCTTTATATCCTTCGGGCACGAATAGTTTACTTACTCCCTCGGCCAATCAGCCATCATCTAATGATAATAATTATCAGCGACGACAGAACCAGCAGATTATGAATGAGGTAGATAAAAATGAAAAATTAAGGGAACAAACTATGCAAAGTGTTCAATCAGATATTGAAGAACTGCGTTCCACCATATATTATGATTTGCCGTCATTGTCAAAAATGCCTGGATCAAAATATTATAGAGATGTATTTGACCAAATGTTAAATATTGACATAAATAATTATTCAGTAAAGGATGTCAACTTCCAGATTGAAAATGCCTATTTTGAAAATCAAATTGACAAAGAAGAATTCGACAGTACTATAAAACAAACTGCAGATTTCATTTTAGCTAAAATGAAAGAGAGAAACTTTGATACAAATAGTAACACAGCTAAAAACTTTATGCTTTTTGAATTCTTTACTCAACCAATGCAAGTTAAAGGATTTAAACAAAAACACTTTCCAATCAAATATGATTTTGAGGACTATTGGGGCAGAGACAATTGGGCGAAAATGTTTGTAACAAAACTTCTAAAAACAAATACGGGACAATGTCATTCAATGCCCCTACTTTATCTTATACTGGCAGAAGCAATTAACGCGGAGGCTTATTTAGCTCTGTCGCCAAATCATTCTTATATTAAGTTTCAAGATGAAAAAGATAAATGGTACAACTTAGAACTAACAAACGGCATGCTCACAGTTTCATCATTTATTTTAAACAATGGGTATATTACTGCTGAAGCAATGCAGAATAAAATCTATATGCAGAACTTAACCAAACAACAAATGCTATCACAATTTTATACTGATTTAGCAACTGGTTACATTCATAAGTTTGGCTATGATGAATTTGTTGAAAAGGTAATTAATAAAGCCCTTGAATTATATCCAACTAGTATCAATGCCAACATGGTTAAAGCAAATTACAATGAGGCACGGTTAAAATATGTTATTAAACAATTAGGAATAAATACTCAAACTCAGGATGGAAGAAATAAAATATTAAACTATCCAAAGGCAATTGAAATTTTACAACAAATGCAGTCACAATACAAGATAGTTGACGATTTAGGGTTTCAACTTATGCCTGCAGATGCTTATGAAAAATGGCTAGGCTCATTAAAAGAAACAAAAAATAAAGAAGAAAGTGAAAAACTTGCTAAACAATTTAAAGGAACAATAATAAAATTTAAAAATTAATAATGACAAAAAATACCTTCTTACTTCTTTTACTATTGTTTTCAAACCTTTATGCGATTTCTCAAAACAAGGAAAAACTATTTGAAGAAAGTTATAATCTGCTGAGCAGTATGACTGCAGATGAAAGCTCTTACAATTTCAAGAAAGCTGTTTTCTCAGTTGAAAATGCCTATTTAGATGGAAATTTGGACACTACATTTATTTATAAACAAATTAACTTGATGCATGTATTAAGTAACTCAATCATAAACAGCAAAAAACTTGATTATGCCGAAAGAGACAAAGATGTAGTTAACAAACGTGCTTCAATATTTTCAATATTATGTGATACCTTACCGCTTAGTATTGATGGTAAGATCTACAAATATGAACCTTTTGGTTATGACTTTAATGACGTTTTCGGACATAATGCTCCTGAAAATCTTTTCGTTTCAAAACTTGTAAAAACACATAAAGGTAATTGCCACTCATTGCCATATTTGTATAAAATCTTATGTGAAGAAATTGGTATTGAAGCCAATTTAGCATTAGCACCAAACCATATTTATATTAAACATCGAAGTATAAAGGATGGCTGGTACAATACAGAATTGACAAGTAGGATGTTTCCAATAGATGCGTGGATAATGGCTTCGGGATTTGTTCATGTCGATGCAATAACAAATGGGGTGTATATGAAAGCTTTAAATAATAAGGAAAGTATCGCATTAGTGTTGGTTGATTTAGCAAACAATTACAATTCTAAATTTCCAGATAATGATGGAATGTTTATTTTAAAATGTACAGAAACTGCAATTAAAAATTATCCAAATTTTGCAACCGCTTTAATTTTAAGAGCTGAAACTCATTACAAGCAAATAGAAAAAAATGAGGATAAAATCCAACGCGATTTACTCTTTGAAGAATTACAAAAAGAGTACGAACATATTCATCAAATGGGGTATAGAAATATGCCAGAAGATATGTACTTCAATTGGTTAGTTTCTTTGAAGGAAGAAAGAAGTAAATATGAAAACAAAAAATTAAATACCTTTAACAAAAATTAATGCTTATGAAAAAGTACTATTTTTTAATTTTTATTTTGTTCACAATCGGAACAGTATCTGCTCAGAAAAAAGAAAAACTTTCTAAAGAAGAAAAAGCCAGAAGAGAAAAAAATATTAAAGCAGGAAATCCTTTTATAAAATATGGTAGTAAAGCGCCAGTCGCTACCTTGAGCAAGGGGAAATATTTAGAGGTTCAAGACCTTGATAGTATTGTAACGATTGGTACAATGCGTTGGCACGTTGATAAAAAAGAAATTGTTGGCAGAATCAGTGTCGATACATTAAATATTGACTCACAGCCTATTGGTGATACAGCAGGTAGATGGATGGCAATTGATCCTTTAAGCGAAGAATTTTCGAGTTGGTCACCATATAATTATGGAAAAGACAACCCTATATCTAACATTGATCCAGACGGAAGGGCTGCTGACGACTGGAGGAATAAAGCAGGACAATTGGTTTATGATCCCAAAGCAAATGGAGGAAAAGGTGCATATACTGAACATGCTACCAACAATGATAAGCGACTGGGAAATTCTCTTCAAAGTACTGAAACAGGAAGACAACAATTCAATAAATTAGTAAATTCAGAACAACCAATAACTGTAGAGATAAATTTTGGATCAGAAGCTGTTGTCGGCAGTGATGGTGGGATTCAAATGGGTATTACAACAAATAATTATCAGGCAGGTTCTGATATGCAAGGAAATGTGGAAGATGTTCAACTTGAAAACTCAAATATTAAAATAAATGTTGCTAGTATTGAAAAGGTAGAAGGTCAGCTCAAGACACCTTCTTTTTCTAAGTCACCATATAAAGGACTAAATTTTGAACAATTATTAGGCGTCACATTTGGACACGAAATAGAACACACAACAAAAGATAATATACTTCACACTGAGCAAGGTGGAAATACAGAAACAAAGCCAACAGCAGTAGGTATACAAATTGCAACTGAACTTAAAGAAATTAAAAAATGAAAAACTTAATTATGACTTTTTTTATTCTTTTCAGTATAACATGCTTATCTCAAAAGAACGAAGCATTAGATATTACTAAAAAGATAAAGGCTGAAGCAGGAGACTTTTTATTTCAAAAAAAAGAAATTGAAAGTGTTGATAATTTAGAAAGTAAAATATCAATTGTGGAAATTCTTGACAAAAAGATTTTAGGATTTAATGATGTTGGCATATATAGACTTTTTCCGCATAAATCACCATCTTTTACTTATATCATTTTAAAGAACAAAAGTAAATTTAACATCATTGATCTGAAAGACTTTTCCAGTGCTTTAAAAAGCATTACAAAATTTTTAAACTCGTCAAATCTCGGAAATGATAAAATTGTCAGTTATTTAGAAAAAATTTTAGAAACATATCGAAATAATGATTACGACAATAAAATAAGAATGTAAAATAAAATTTTGGATATTTGATAGCCTTATCACGTACGACCAAGTAAAGTTACTATAGAGTTAAAAAAAGATAATAGAGTGAAAAACTTAATTCTCACAGTAGGGTTTCTATGGATGATTATCGGAGTACATTCGGTAAATGCTCAAGTAGTGTCAGACTCGATTAAAATTACCAATGATAACTGTGCTACAAGATTAGCAAAGGAGTATATGCTCAAAATGGGTACAATAGAACAAGGCCAAAAATAAAATCCTTTATTAAGGTCTTCTGAATTACTAAAGGGGACTGATTTTGAAAAAGAAGCAAACGTTGTTTTTCTAATATCAACACTTAATACACATCGTCGCAAGCTAATTGTTTTAAAGAAAGGAATTCAAATTAAGTTGTTAACTTTTAGCAATTTGGGAGAATCGTTGACAGAATTAATTAAATTTCTTGATGATACAAAGTCCAGCAATGATGAATTATTGAAATATGTAGACGCTATTCAAACCTATTTAAAATATTCTAAAAACACAATTAAAGCTAATAATAAAATAGGCAATAGTGATTGGCTCAATTGTAAGTAAGAGTTAGACAGACAGAAAAAGCACAGTGCATAATTTTAATAAAAAATTCATTTCACGTTTTGAGTGGGCCAATTAGAAAATAAACGATGAAAAAATATATAATATATCTAATCTTATTTCTATTGCCCGTATTAAATTATGCGCAAAATAACAATATTCAAATTTCTTCTAACGAGTTATTTAAACTGAGAGTCGATCAATTTATTTACGAGTATAGTGGCAGTTTTTTTGAAGATGGACGAATACCGAATTTTACCGATAGTCGCAATTTCAGTGTGAAAACTACTTTGGTAAACACCGCAACAAAAAAAGAAATAGATTTGCCAAATGAACGTGTTGGTGACACCTTGAATTTAATTCCGCAAATTATTCTTCTAAATTTAGAAAAAAAGACAATTTCAATAAAAGGTACTGTATCTGGAGGTTGGACTGGAGGTAAAAGTGATGTTCATATTTATATAGGTCAACGAAATGACACGATACAGCAAATAAAATTAGTTCCTACATTGGAAGCAAATATTATTTACAATGGTAAAGAATTAGTTGAAACAGTGATTGTGGACACGATCCCAGCATTCAATTTAAAAAATTTCATTCATGTGAATTCCGAAAATGCCTATGAGGATCATCCTCAAAGAGCATTTGAAATCATAGCCCCCATTGATAAAACCTCTATTCTCGCAATTGGCCAAAATGATTGTTTTGCAGAAATTTTTGAGATCGGCAAACTCTTGGAATATTATATTTTACCGGAAAAGAAAAAAAAGAATAGATAGGATATTCTCAAATGTGCTATACAAGTTTTCTATCGCATAATTAAATTCAGTCCAAGATTACTTAACACTGCTCACCCCGTCCAATAGTTTTTGAATATCTTCATAGCGATAATACATAAGTCCACCGATTTTATTATAAGGAATCGTACCATTCACTCGAAGATTCTGAAGTGTTCCCGCTGAGATACTTAGAAGCTTGCGGACCTCATAACTTTTGAGCCATACCCGCGCTTCTTCACCTTTTTTAAGAGGATACTGCTGGTATCTTCGAATTTCCTCCAGTAATTCTTTTTTAAATTTTTCAAGGTCATCTTTCGTTATAAGGTCTACATTCATATTCTTCTTTTTAGTTTTAGATTATAATTAAGTGTAATAATCCTTCTGGATATTTATACTGTCAAAAATAAAATATTAGAACACTGATAAATAGAAATAGTGTACGTTTGGCTGTTTATGGCTCTGTTTTACTGCAAGAAGAAATGGTAATCTACTAAGAATGAAACTAATTAGATACAGATTCTTATAAAATTTGATTAATTTTATATTGGAGTATATGATAGTAGTAATTAATGATTACTATAGTTTAGATTTACTATAAACTGTATACTTAAAAAGTTTATAACTATCCAAGGAATTTATAAAGTGTATATTTATAGGATATAAACCTTTTCGGCTATAACGTAATTATTTGACAGTTTTTAAAAGCTTATATTCCTGATATAAACCTTTTGCAGATTTTTGGATTTTTATTTTATGATTTTCGATCAAAAAAATAAAATGAAATGTGTAATGAAGTAACAGGCAGTGTTTATTTAGTGGATGATGACGAAGATGACAGAATAATTTTTGCTGAAGTTTTTTCTGAAACAGCTCCTTCAGTGGACTTAAAACTTGTAAAAAGCGGAGCTGAATTAGCCAAGATTCTTTGTGAAGATCTTCTTCCCGTACCAGATGTCATTTTTTTAAATGTAAATATGCCGATCAAAAATGGCTTTGACTGTTTAAAGGAGATCAGAGACCGCTCGGATAATTTACGATCATTGAGAATCATAATGTTTTCAACCTCAAATAATCCCGATACTGTAAATACTGCAAGGGAGCTGGGAGCTGACTTTTATGCTGTCAAGCCTACTTCTTATTTTGATTTAAAATCGCTGATCATAAAAGTATTGAGTATCGACTGGACTGCTGGCAGTGGAAAGATACCTTTTAAACTAAATTGAGTACTTTTTCAAGATCCATACAGTAAACAGGTTTAAATATTTTTTTATATTTTGGATGACGTTAAACATTCTTTGGAAAAAGGCAGCAAAAGACTGCTGCCTCTCATTGTACTTGAAAATTTCTATTTGCTAAGCTCTTCTTCATGCATCCTTTGTTACAAATTACGCATATCTTCGCTTAATTTGTGCTCAACTACTTTTGCATAGATTTGCGTGGTACGAATACTAGTGTGTCCCAGCATTTTTGATACGCTTTCAATCGGTACGCCATTGCTCAGAGTAATGGTAGTTGCAAAGGTATGCCGTGCAATGTGAAAAGTTAAAGTCTTTGTGATTCCGCAAAGGTCTGCAATCTCCTTCAGGTAGCCGTTCATCCTCTGATTGGATATAACGGGGAATACGGTACCGTTATTTTGTGCTCTTATATCATTTCTGTAATTCTCCATCAAATCAATTGCATGAGGCAATAATGGGACACGTACGTCTGTATCTGTCTTTGCTCTGCTTGTGGAGATCCACAGCCCTCCGTCTATTCCGGTAATGATCTTGTTTGGAGTCAGTTCAGCGAGTTCAATATAAGACAGACCGGTATAGCAGCTGAATAGGAACATATCGCGAACGTGTCTCAGCCGATCAATAGTAAACTCTTTGCCGGCCATCGCTGAAAGCTCAAGTCTGCTTAATGATTCCCTCTCCACTTTGTCGAAGTGTTTCTTAAAGCTGGCAAAAGGATCTTTCGAAAGCCAATCCAGCTTGACTGCCAAATTTATCATTTTGCGCAGCCTTTCAATATGCTTCATTATGCCGTTGTTATTAAGAGGTTTTTGGTGGTTTTTGGGGATATAATTAAAAAGGTAGCGTTCAAAGTCCAGGAGAAACTTATATTTTAGCTGAGAAAGTGCGATGTCATTCCTATAAAGTTTTTCAAGAAGAAATTTTTTCAGATAACGCTGGGTGGTATAGTAGTTCTTCATGGTTCCAGGAGCAAGCTTATGCATCTGCTGCTCATTGTGATATTCCATCAGAGATATCAAAGTCTGAGACAAATGGTCAGTACCCAATACCCTGTCACGAATTGAAGGTCCATCGATTACGGCATCGCTCAAAACCATCTGCTGGTAAGTATTGATTATCTTGGCCTTGAACTGATTGAGAAACATGTTAAGATCAGCAGTCTCTCTGCGGGCTCCCTTTGCCATGCCTTTTCTTTCATCCCATTCATTGGCTTTTATTGAACGCTTTAACGAAATCTCAGTGCGTCTTCCATTTACCGTTAACCTGGCGCATATGGGTGCCGTGCCTTGAATAGAAGTCTTTTGTGTCTTTAAATAAAAGATCACTCCAAATGTTGTAGTAGCTGTTTTCATATCTCAAAATTTAATGTTCAGATCATTCGCACATTAAATGGGTCCCAGGAATGCTGTATTTCTGTTGAAAAACGAGCATAAAAAGAGAAGCATCAAATGTTAAAATTTGAGTACAACAGACTGAAAACTAAAATATTAAAATGATTTTTGGGACCTAAAGATAAAAAAAGTAAAGGGGTAGCCGAATAGGTCCCATTTTCTTTGATATAACTTGAATATTTTGGAGCTGAATAAAAAGAAAAACCCCTTAAATCATTGGATTTAAGGGGTTTTGACTGACTTTGAAGTCTTAAAAGTCGGGGTGGCAGGATTCGAACCTGCGGCCTCCTGCTCCCAAAGCAGGCGCGATAACCGGGCTACGCTACACCCCGTAGCATTTGCTCATTGATCGTTACTGTGGTCTTCCCGCCTAGAGCGGACACGATAACCGGGCTACGCTACACCTCGAAGATGTAATTTTTGTTGTAGTGCCCGAAAGCGGATGCAAAGATATAAATAAATTTCGTTTACAAAAGGAAAAAATGAAAATAAATAAAACTTATTTGGACATAGCTATTTCAGATTTATTTTCGGCCATATTTTTTATAATAAAGTTTACATTTGCAACTCAAAAAAACTATTACTATGTCAAATACAATCGAAAAAATTAAATGCCTTATTATAGGTTCTGGTCCTGCAGGTTATACTGCGGCAATTTATGCTGCCAGAGCTAATATGAATCCGGTATTATATCAAGGAATGCAACCTGGCGGTCAATTGACTACAACTAATGAGGTTGAAAACTTTCCAGGTTATGTGGATGGAGTTACAGGACCAGAAATGATGATTCAGCTACAAGAACAAGCAAAACGCTTTGGTGCAGATATTCGTGACGGTTGGGCTACAAAAGTTGATTTTTCTGGAGATATTCATAAAGTTTGGATTAACGACACAATCGAATTGCACTGTGAAACTGTAATTATTTCTACAGGTGCTTCGGCTAAATATTTAGGATTGCCATCAGAACAACACTATTTGAATATGGGTGGAGGAGTTTCTGCTTGTGCTGTTTGCGACGGATTCTTCTACAGAAACCAAGATGTTGTTATTGTTGGAGCAGGAGATTCTGCTTGTGAAGAAGCACATTACTTATCTAAACTTTGTAAAAAAGTAACGATGTTAGTTAGAAGCGATAAATTCAGAGCTTCTAAAATTATGGAAGAGCGTGTTCGTAAAACTGAAAACATCGAGATTTTAATGAATCACGATACTGTTGAAGTTTTAGGAGATAACAATGTAGTTCATGCCATTAAAGCTTTAAACAAAACAACTGGAGAAACCATCGAAATTCCTGCAACTGGTTTCTTCGTAGCAATTGGTCACAAACCAAATACAGATATTTTTAAAGATTACATTACTCTTGACGAAACAGGATATATAGTAAATACACCAGGAACTTCTAAAACAAATGTTGAAGGTGTTTTTGTAGCGGGAGATGCTGCAGATCATGTATACCGTCAGGCAATTACTGCCGCAGGTACAGGATGTATGGCTGCATTGGATGCTGAAAGATATTTGGCTTCAAAAGAGTAATTTTTAGTTTACAGTCTCAGTCACAGTTTACAGACTATAAAATAAAAGTCCCAATCTTTATGATTGGGACTTTTTCATTATATCTTAAACCCTAAAAAGTTTTCAAAGTTACAATGTAGTTGCTGCTTTTGGCTTTGTTGCACCTGGTTTTTTTATCAGCTTAGCTTCTTCGCTAAAGCGTGTAAGGTCTATTTTTGGATCGCCATATAATGAAATTTCAGACTTGTCTCCAGCTGCAATTGCGACAGTGTTTTCAGCTAAAATGGTAGCAACGGCAGAACCTTCAGCTGTAACATTTGCATCTTTCAAAGTAAATTTTGTTCCTGTAAAAACTGAATTGTTGTCTAATCGAATAGTAGCTTTTTCTGCAATACCTTCAATTGCAGCGGTTGCTTTTTGATACAAATCGCATTTGAATTTTATTGCAGAAACCAATGTTTTAACTCCAGCATATTTGCTCAATTGTAAACTTCCGTCTTCAGCTTTTAAGTTTAATTCTGTTCTGGATTTATCATCAGCAATTAAAGTGAATTTTTTTGAGTTTACATTCAAATACAATTTGGAAAAATCAAGACAATTCATTGTGATGTCATCCAATTGCAGTTCTTGAATAGCATAAACTATTGCCTCATTTTTTGTGATTACTTTATTCAATGATTTAGTATAAGTAACCTTGACAGATAGTTTCTTGAAAATAGTAGATTCTTTATTGGTGTATAAGCGAAGTGTTTTTTCTCTTAAATCCATTCCGATAATATCGTGCAGGTTATCATCGGCTTCAATTTTAATTTCGTTTTTTTCTCCTTGTTCTAAATAAACTTCTATATTATCATCGACTTCAAGGGCATCAAAACTTCCAACTTCTTTTATTGAGGTCGTTACAATTTTAGAACCTTTAATTTTTTCTCTTTTTTGAGCGAAAGTCAGAGTTGTAACAAGTAATAATAGGAGTAGGGCGGTACTTTTTTTCATTAATTCTAGATTTGATTTTGACAAATATAAAAAAATCATCCACTTTTGGTGAATGATTTCGTTTATATTTAACAGTTGTTTTTTTAGCTTTTGTTTACGTTTCCTCCAGAGCTTGCAGATTTTTCAACTGTTTTTGGATTACCGCTGTAGTTAATATTTCCTCCGCTAGAAGCATCTGCTTTTAGACTTAAGATTGGACGTACAGAAACGGTTCCTCCGCTAGAAGCATCTGCGTGAACATCATTGGCCATTAATTTTTCGGCATCAATACTTCCACCACTAGAAACTGAAGTGGTAAGGCTTAATGCTTTACCTTCGATATCTACAGAGCTTCCGCTTCCTGCATCCACTGCGATTCTGTCCGATTCGATTTTAACATCCATTGATGCTGCGCTCGAAGCTTCTAAAGTAATATCTTCACCTTGAACAAGTCCATCAGTTTCAACCGTTGAAGCACTTGAAGCTTCTATTTTATGAACAACTGGCAATTTTACGGTTACTTTTTTTGATGTAATGTTACGGAAAGAATTGTACTTGCACTCAATAATAAGTGTTCCATTTTCTACTTTCGTAACAATTTCTTTTTGAAGATTGTCATCAGCCTCAACCGTAATTTCTGTAGCATCTGACTGTACAATAACCACATCGATGGCATTGCTTACAGAGATATTCTTAAACTCTCCTTGAACAGTTCTTTTTTCTGTGGTAACATTCCCGCTTCCTTCAATTGCATTCATGTTAAAATTACATGAAGCAAACAATAAAGCAGTAACAGTTGCAATTATAAATTTCGTAATATGAATGATTATTTTTATCATGGTTTAGTTAATTTTGATTATCACTCCGTTTTTATCAGTAGTTAGTTTTCCTTTAGTTTTTTTTCCGTTTAAAACTTCTTTTCCATTAATTTTAACCGAAACTTCTTTTATAGTGTCGTTAGTGGTATTTGCATCAGAATCATTTTGATCGTTTTCATAATCACTTTCGTAATTGTTGTCATTGTCCTCATCAGCAGGGCAGTTTAAACATTTTACTTTAGTCCCGATAACTTTGTAGTTGTAATCTCCGTTATAATTTAATTCAAAGAAATTGTCGTCTGAATTATAATAATCTCTTACAGAAGAATCAGGTTTGATTAATTGCCCTTCTGGTACATACAGATAAATATCAACTTCTTGTCCTCTGAATTTGTTTTTTACATCTGTCAGAAAATAGTTATCCAAAATTAAATGATTTCCGTTAACTTGAAACTTATAATTAATTTTTTCTGCTCTTTTTTTAGCATTTGTAAATGAGTTTCCTCTCGCGCTTTTTTCTATCTGCATAAATGGTGCCGATTCGTCTGTGTGTAATACATGTAAACGTACATCATTAGAATAAATCAAATCATTGTTTGCAGAATCTTGTACAAATTCAAACTCTCTATAGTGGTTCAAACTTTTTGTATAATAATCATTGTATTTGAACTTAATATATAAAGTATCTGTTGGTTTGATTGCTAAAACTTTTTTCTCGACTACTTTGTTGTCATATGAAATTTCAGTTGCCTGTTTGATCCCGATACTAGTAAGGATGGCGATAGAAATAATCCAAAGTGCCAAAAGTGTATATTTGGTGATGTTTCCAATTGATTTTAAGTTTGGAGATAACAGTTTAAATCCTAATAGTGTTAAGAAGAAAAACGGAATTCCAACAGCAAAGAACATTAACAATCCGAATGACCAAAGAGGGTATTCTGTAAAGTTGCCAGCTTCGATAAAATTCTGCCAAGGGAAATCGATAAAAATATTAGTCCCTAAAGTAAAAACGCCAATCAATAGCATGATTAAGGTTGAAATCCCTGATATAATTAGAATTACTCCTAAGAATTTAGCAAAGATCTTAAAAATGG
>Ga0099824_1003519_pt1 | contig 22872 bp, 28 predicted proteins | sample SiratrowhiteBW_FD_76837 | JGI IMG/M metagenome (GOLD analysis project Ga0099824, IMG submission 76837) | Root nodule microbial communities of legume samples collected from California, USA - Siratro white BW | ecosystem: Host-associated > Plants > Roots > Nodule | place: USA: California... | reverse complement strand
TCCCTGCTGCCCCAAACCTGATGTTGAAAGCTTCATATCATCAAGCTTTACCTTCTTTTATTTTTATCTTTTACACAAAGAAGAAACTAGTATACCAATCAACCAATCACACATGAAACCCTAACTCAAAGCCACTATCCTCAATTTGCTTCAAGCCATTGCATAAGCAAGCATTCCCCAACAACACCCTCCTCCTCCAACATGATGCCAATGCACTCACTCCATAGCACGCGCACATAAAACCCAATAACCTTAAAACAATCAAACCAAGCCCAAATCCAAAGACCACAACATACAAACAAATTCACAACCACTCTAGAAGCCCATAACACAAAAACAGCCCTGGAGACTCCAACAACAACAAAGTTTCCTTTTTTAAAAATTTTATTTTGCTCCTTTTTCAAAGAAGATAAAAACACACCTCTTTTAGGACAGTGGTGATGCCAAAACCGAACCCGTAGTGGTGACGCCAAAACCAACAACACAAACGAACCCAAATCGGCCAAACGAACCCTACCAAAACCACAAAGCATAAACAAATGCTCAATACAATAACAATATCAATAAAAGCAAAAGAAAATGGAAGAGAAAGAATGAGTGTACAACTTCAAAGCAAACGGAGCACGAACGAACTTGAAATCGAAAATAGAATCGTTCAAATCGAAGCTCTCGAAAATACGAACAAGAGGAAGTAAAATAGAGTAGAATGAGATGCAAATAGAGGTCGAAAAGTGAAGGATAAGACGCCGGAACAGTGTCAGGGAGAATATGCGCGCAGCGGAGAAGAAGAAAAGTGAAGAAAAAAGGCGCGTTTGAAATAAAATAGACGCACCACGTCGGTTCTGACCTCCCAACCGACGTGGTGCATGCCCTGAAATTAAAAAATAATTACTGTTAACACACCACGTCGATTACAAAGCCCAGAACCGACGTGGTGTGTGCCCTAATTTCAACTTTTTTCCCCAATTTTCCCCAATTTGTCATACAACATGCACCACGTCGGTTATGAGCCCGTAGCCAACGTAGTGGACAACAATCCCACGTAGGTGGTGGCCTCTTAACCGACGTGGGATTCACGCGCCTCCTAGAACTTTTAAAAATTTGAATTTTTCTTTTTTATAAATAGGTCAATGACGGTTGTTTCTGCCAACCGACGTGGGATTGTTCATTTATTTACAAAAATGCCACCGCGTTTCTAACTACATCATTTACCTCTTTAACTGTCATTAAAAGGAGACGTAAAAGCCTATTTTTCTACTAGTGAGATTATCTAGAACAAATATAATAAAAGTTGAAATTAATATAATAAGACTTGAATAAAATTAAAATTATTATTAATTATTTTAATTTTAATAATTATTTTAATTTTAATAATTATTTAAAGTAAAAAATTTATTACATTGCAAATAATATATAAATAAATAAAATTATTATTGATAAGAAGACAGTAAAATCTTATACGTACATGTGAATTTAAAAGAAATAATATATATTTGGTGACTCGGATCAGATGAAATGATATTAGAAATAATATATTATCAATATTTATACAAAAATAAAATATATTCACATATTATATATCATTATTTAAATAACAATAATAATTATTAATAATAATAATAATAAGAAGATAGTAAAATCTTTTACAAACATTTGAATTTATTTACAAAATTTTGGTTAGTCTTACAAATGTTTAATGGGTTTTTTACTTTAATCCATATTGTTCTTGCAAGTATTTCTTCTTCTTTTTCGGTTTACATACCTGCACACTTTCAACAGCAGTTAATATCAAAACTTTATAATGATTTTTTATTAAATTATTCTTATTCTCCTATTCTTCAGTAAAAAACGAGGAAAAATTATGAATAAAAAGAAATCAATGATTTAAAATATTTAAAACAAATATAATAAGAATTGAGATAAAAATTTGAAAATTTTTATATTATCATTAATTATTTTCATATTACCTTCATCACCTCTCACCAGCTATTAATCTTTATATAAGTGAGTCAATATACTAGAATCTCAATACCTCCATATTGATAAGATTCTTGGAATATACATATCCTAAATAATTTCAACACCATATAGTAAAGTCTTAATACTATGTCTTGATTACAATTTCCCACCATTTGTCATACATCATACAGTTATATAAACTTAAAATCAATACCAACACATACATATTCATAAATTTTGGTCTTCATTCAATAGAATCCATCACATATTGATTAAAAATTAAATGAACAACTAGATATGATACAATTAATCCCAAATTAATACAATTCATGAGCAGCAAAATGAGACTACATTCCTCAATTTTGATCACATAGTCTCTTTAATGCAGTGGAAGATGACATTATTCAAACCAAAATTCCTTATTTTTAGTAACCTAATCTCTTTATCAATTAATTTGAAATTAATAATTAATGCACAAATTAATTCTCTTTAATATCCATTAAACCAAATCTTAAATTTACAAAAAAAATTCATTTAAATTCTTTTATATGTATAGGCTCACAAGCCCTTTTCAATCATTTCTTGGGAATCCTATCCTTGGATTCTTTCTTGTTATGAAACCATTCTACATGCTTAGTGAAACTTGTTCACTTGGATTTACTCTTTTAATTATTCATGATAATAACAAGAATGGATGATTTCAACTTGAAATCAATTTCATAATATAACGGAAAAGAAATATAATCAATTCATAAAATTTAAAGGTAATTTAACTACCTAAATTCTGTCATTCATATATTCTCTATTTTAAAATTAGAATTTATGAAAATTGGTGAAAAATAATTCATGGATAATAAAAAATTCGAACAACTTATTTTAATCAACGAACAAATCCAACAAAAATGAATTCTTTAATATCGTTATCTCAAACAATCATTTTCTATCCCACACTTTTTCTTGATTATCAATTATGGAGAACCTAGAATGTAGAGACACAATCCTAATTTGACTTTATTTTGCCAATGTCCATCAAGTTGGACACCATCAACTATTTATAAAACAAATAATCTCTCATATTTACCAATAAGTTTTTTTATTTTTATTAAATCACGTTCAGATCAATAATTATATTTCACATTAGTTATATTACAAAGTTAACTTAATTATGTTTTAAATACAATTCAATAGTCCAAAAGAAGAATAAGTCGAAAACAATTCAAGAAACTTTGGAAAAAAAGACTTGCTAATTCATCTAGTTTAATTTTGATTATTTAAAGATTAAAAAAATATATTTCAAAATCATATTAGTTATGAAAGTTAAATTAAAAAATGTCACAAAGTGTTAAAACTATTTCTATGCGAAATAATATTGAAGATCTAAATTTGTTTAAGAAAATATTTTTATTTTAATATTTTTTTATGATTTCTCTTGTCAAACTATAATAGCAAATATTCTATTTTTTTCGTAATTTTTCAATATTCCATTTTTGTCGTAGAAAATAATTATAAATTATAATTAAAATATTAATTATATAAATAGATTTTGCATACTCAAAAAATCAATGATCATAATAATTAAAAAATATACACTTAAGACAACAAATAATATACTACTTTTATTTTTTATAAAATTAATTATCATTTATAATTTATCTTAGTTTAACTATTATTGAAATAAATCATAAGTCATGTATTTACTTAATAGGCTATTTAGATGAAGTGATCAACACTATTTCATAAGTTTCATGTATGAATAATTGTATATAAATAAGAATTGTTCTATATTTGTTATAAATGTGAAAATGAAATAAAATACTTTTAAAGTCAAAATATTCATGAACTCCTTTAGTTTAGAACGATAAATAAATCATGTTATGATGTTATCTTAAGAGCTTTGATAAGAAGTATAATTTATATATATTAAGATTAATATATATAATCTTATCTTAAGAGTTTTGACAAGAAGTATAAATCGTGTTGATCATTAAAATTATAATTCATATATATTAAGATGTTTCTCAATTGATCTTATCAAAAGAGCTTTGTGTTAGAAAATTATAGAATAAATGTTCTGAATAATGAATTCAGCTATGATGTTAAATTATTGAGAGTCAAAGTTCAATAGAAGAGTCACATACCTGAATCCATGGATGAAGATAAAATACTCGATAAGGTTATGATCTTTCTCAACAATCTTCCTTATTCCTCTTGTTGGACTTTAGAGTGACTCTTTTAATGGGGTAAGAGACTACAAAGTTTGTGATTCTTGTTGGACTTTAGAGTGACTCTTTTGATGGGGTAAGAGATTACAAAGTTTGTGATTTTGGTATATTGGGGACCAACCCCTTACCTCCCTACTATTCTGATAACAGAAAACCTCCCTACTATTCTGATAATAGAAAACGATTCCCACTAAACCAATTAATCTGAAAAATTAAGAAGGTCATTAAAACTATATAAAATAACTCATTAAAATCATCTTAATGACGAACGATTTGGAACTGTAAGAAACAACCACTAATATGATTATATAAATAAATATATATAAATTTGACAATGCTCCCATATTGACTATATAACTTGTTTGGATACATCCTATTTATAAAGTTATGGGTGGCTCCCATGGCAGGCATTGGTCTCGGATGGTGCAAGCCCATAAATTGAGAGTTAGGGCGAAAGTCTGGGTCTTGGAAGCATTGTTGTTGCCAGAGATACGACCACTACCTCTACGACGCCCTAATTCTCTTTTCCCCCACCACTAAACGTTTTGGAGGATCCGTTGATGCTGCGGCAATTTTGGATTTTTGTTGGCTCGGGATATGATTTGATTGTTGCTGCTAATAGTAATGCATCTGATTTAATAAGGGAAACCGCCACCGACTGTGGAGTGGACTTCGATGAGGATCCTACTGCCATAGTTGTGGATCATTCTGGATATGCAGTATCTGCTACTGAAGGGGATCATACGGTGATTGCTGCTGATGATTTTATCAAGTCTGACGTGATATTGGGAAGCATAAATATTAAGGCTCCAGTACTTTTCCAGAGGATTGGCCATTCAGTAAATCCTACCAATAGTCTGGTGTTGAAAGCTCTTTCTGCATCTCCTTCAGCCTTTTCTGCTAACCCAAAATCTAAACTGACAAGTCCTCCATCACTCACTGGATCTTCGATCTCGTTAGTTTCAGTTATACAGGCAAGAAATAATGCCCGTGTATTGATCTCTGGCTCATTGAGTATGTTCGGCAACCGATTTTTCAGGTCAGGTGTGCAGAAGGCTCAAGGCAGTGCACATGCAACATCACAAAGTTGGGGAAGCTAATAAACCAGCCATGTATAGGATCAACGATGATTTGGAATACTCTGTTGAAATTTTCGAGTGGTCTGGGACATCTTGGGAGCCTTACGTAGCTGATGATGTTCAAGTGCAATTATACATGATGAGCCCCTGTATCTTGAAGACTTTATCAACTAATGGAAGGGCTTGGTTGGTTCCATGATAATCACAGGTGATGAACGGATACTGTAACAACTCTGATGCTGAAGGCCTTAAATCTAGCTCCTTTAATATCTCTGTGAATAATCCCATTATTGTGAAGGTATTCAAGGCCTAGTAAAAGCTATTTCGTATACATTCAGGGAAGGATCCAAATTTCCCCAAAAGCGATGAGATAGAATCACCAGGTACGAACTCCAGCAGAATATTTAAGGAATTCTCCTCTCTCGCAGTTCCCAAGTATCTAACAATATTTGGATGCTTAATATTCTTGAGAAGCTTGACTTCTTCTTCGAGCTCCCGAATATTAGCCTGTATATTCTCCTTGTATGCGCGAACCATCTCTTCGGGAGAGGGTTTGTTGTCTTTAGAGAAGTCTATGACGAGGAGCCAGTGGTTGTAGTTGCAGCTCTCGAAGAGAATGGTATCGGGATCAAGCTCGTCGGGGGTGTTGTTCTGGGAGAATCTAACAGAGAAAAGCGAAATTGAGGATGACTTGAAAGAACAGGACTTAACCACGCCCTTCGGAGAGTGGCAACTCCATGAAATGGCGCACCTGACAGGGACGGAAATGGACGACGCATGTGTGGCGGAGATGACTGGGTGACGCCGGAAAGTGCTCGGAGGGTTCGGCGGAGGCGAATTAACGACAACACCATGAGAGAGTGTAGGGTTTTGGAAGATTGGACTCAAGGGTAGGATATGTGTGTGCATGTTTTTTTTTTTTTTTTTTTTATGCAATGAATGTATAGCGAGACTAAAAAAATAAGCAAAAATAAAAACATACCGGATACCTGAAGTTGATCTTTTCTCTCTATGCTTTTTTCTTTCTCTAATCAATACCCTTTCCTGTTCTCCTTTTTTCTTTCTTCTCCGTGTCCTCCCTTTTTGTTCTCTCCTCCTTTCTTTTATTATTCTATTTCAGAAATGAAGGTGGTTCAGAGAAGTTATCAATCTTTGACCCATTCTTATTTATTATTTATTATTAATTTTTTTATGTAGTGAAGGAGGTGGGTTGTTATCTGAGCAGTATCAAAGTTATTATTTTATATATTTTTTTCGAATAATACATAGAGTTAAGGGAGAGGGAATTTAGAGAAGATTGACTTATTCTTTTTGTATTATTTTTATAATCTTGAACGTGCAAATGAAGGAAACAGTTTGAAAAGAATTTTCTTTTCTTGTTATTTTTTATTAATTTTTTTCTTATTTTTAAGTTTTGTTGTTTCAATTCATATTTTTATTTTTTGTTATTTTCGTTTTTCATTATTAATTATTTTTTAAATCACCACCCTTTCTCTTTTTTTTTTAAGTTTTTTTCTTTAATGGAAAAATTCAAAAAAATTATTTATTATTTTTTCAACAAAACTTAAATTAATAAATATATACTCTATGTTATTATTTATTTTTCATTTTTTTATTTTATTTTAATTTAAAAGATTACCCGGACAAAATTGGGTGTTGACAGACTTTAGAGTGACTCTTTTGATGGGGTAAGAGACTACAAAGTTTGTGATTTTGGTATATTGGGGACCAACCCCTTACCTCCCTATTATTCTGATAACAGAAAGCGATTCCCATTAAACCAATTAATCTGAGAAATTAAGAAGGTCATTAAAACTATATTAAATGACTCATTAAAATCATCTTAATGACGAACGATTTGGAACGGTAAAAAAAACAATTAATATGATTATATAAATAAATATATATAAATTTATAGGCCACAATTAGACTAAGGAAATATAATTTCCCAACACTTTGACAAGATGTGTATAACTATATTAAATTTTTGCACGGAAATAAAACTAAAGAATAATAAAATCTTTTAAAGGGAATTTAAATTTTATTATATGATCAAATAGTGAATAACCAAAATACATAGATTTGATACAATAAAGTTGTCGCAACCGGGATCACGACAGGGACGACGAACAAAATAATTTAATTTTCAAAATAGTGGAGTCACAACCATAGTTTATTAGGAAACACTATGGAAAACCAAAGACAAGATAAGGTAAGTTTGCGAAAACAGATTTCGAGTCCGGGAGTCGGTTACGTGTGGAGAAGGTGTTAGCACCCCACAACGCCCGTCCTAAGACGGTACCTTTAACTAAATAAGTAATTTGAGTGTGATTTTTTAAAACATTTATTTTCCCAAGAAAGAAATTAAGATAAAACAAACAAAATATTTTTTTTTTGGTTCTAGGGAGCCAGACAAGGTTTGACCTTGCTCCTACGTATCTCTATCAGGGATGTAGAATCAGGGTTACATAGTTCTTTGTTGATAAGATTGTTGGTTGTCTTGATATTTTTTTTTGAAATTTTTGAAAGCTTGTGTTTGAAAATAAGGTAAGTGAATGGCACCAGTGCCAAGTTTAAAGCCTGGGCTTTGAGTAAGGTGCTAGGTTTAAAGCCTGAGCTTTGGATAGCAGTGCCAGGTTTTAAGCCTGGGCTTTGAGTAAAGTGCCAGATTTAAAGCCTGGGCTTTGAGAAATGGTGTCAGGTTTAAAGTTTGGGCTTTGAATAATGATGCCAGGTTTAAAGCCTGGGCTTTGAGCAACAATGTCAGGTTTAAAGCCTGGGCTTTGAGTAATGGTGCCAGGTTTAAAGCCTGGGCTTTGAGAAATGGTGTCAGGTTTAACGTTTGGGCTTTGAATAAGGTGTCAGGTTTAAAGCCTGGGCTTTGAATAAGGTACCAGGTGCAAATACTAATTGGGGTGGTGCAGGAAGTAGCTCCACTAGTCAGAAACCACTTATGATCAAGGGCTTTTTAGGGATTGAGAAGAGTGTGGGTGCAGATCTGGATTAATAGGGTGCAGGAAGTAGCTCCACCAGTCAGAAACAACTTATGATCAAGGGCTTTTTAGGGATTAAGAAGAGTGTGGATGCAGATCTGGATTAATGGGGGTGCAGGAAGTACTTCCACTAACCAGAAACCCACTTATGGCCAAGGGTATTTTGGGGACTGAGAAGAGTGTGGGTGCAAGTCTGGATTAGTGGGGATGCAGGAAGTACTTCCACTAACCAGAAACTCACTTATGGCTAAGGGTATTTTGGGGATTAAGAAGAGTGTGGGTGCAGGTCTGGATTAATGGGGGTGCAAGAAGGACTTAAACTAACCAGAAACCCACTTATGGCCAATGGTATTTTGGGGATTGAGAAGAGTGTGGGTTCAAGTCTGGATTAATGGGGGTGCAAGAAGTACTTCCACTAACCAGAAACCCACTTATGGCTAAGGGCGTTTTGGGGATTGAGAAGAGTGTGGGTGCAGATCTTAGTTAATGGGGGTGCAGGAAGTAGATCCGCTAATCAGAAATCCAACCAGGGTTGAGGGCATTTTGGGGATTAAGAAGAATTGGAGTGTAAGCACAAATACGTGGGGTGCAGAAAGCAACCCCACTAACCAGAAACCCATCTAGGGTTTAGAAAGCACATGCAGCGCTGCGGAGGGCAAATGCAGGTCTAGTTTCGAGACATGACAGTGTCGTCGACGGAGGCGTTTCTTTTTTTTTCACCATTTTTGTGGCGTTTTCATGGTGTTTTGGGTGCTGTTTTGAAAGCAAAGTGGTGCAGTTTTTGTGAGAAAATTGCACTATTTTTTATGGCAAAATTGTGTTGTTTTGGAGATAAAATTGGTGTTGTTTTAAAGGCAAAATGGTATTGTTTTAGGTATTGTTTGGTTGTTGTTTTGGGTGCACCTTGTTGGCTATGGAGGTACAGTTTTGGGTGTTGTCTGTCTGATGTTTTAGGTGCATTTTGTTGGAATTAAAGGGATTACATGGTGGCTAGTTTGGGGGTCTTTTTAGGTGGTTGTTGGTGGTGCACGGTGGCTGTTTTGGGGATGCATGGTGGCTGTTTTTGGAGGTAAATGGTGGTTGTTTGGTGTGAGTTATTGGTACGACGTGCAGGTGGGAGCGAGATGCAGGTCGGGTGCATAATGTTATACATGTCGTAATGTTTTTTTTTATGAAGTGGGTAAATAGTAAAACTTTGAGATGCATGATATGAAGTATGAGAGTAAAAGCAAATTTGTAAAAGAAAACATACCTGCTTCTTCTGTCTGTTCCTTTTTTCCTTCTCTCCCTGTCACTAATGACCTGTGAATCCCTTTTTTCTTTTTTTCTCCCTATATATCTTTTCTCTTTTTATTCTAAAGTGAGAGTAGTTCAGAGCAGTTATCAATCTTTGACCCATTCTTATTTATTATTAATTAATTTTTTTATGTAGTAGAGAAGGTAGGTTGTTATCTGAGCAGTTTCAAAGTTGTTATTTTATATATATTTTTTAAAAACAATACATGGAGTTAAGGAGTGAGCACATGGGAGAGTACTTCAGTTGACCCATTCTTTTTTATTACTTTTTATTATTTATTCTCTTTTTTATATATATTTATTTTTATTTTGTTTTTGCTATTTAATTATTTATTATTTATTATTTTTATTTTTTATTATTATTTGTTTGTTTTAATTACCACCTTCTTCTTTTTTTTAGTTTTTTTCTCTAATGAAAGAATTCCATGTTTTTTTTTTATTATTATTATTCAAGAAAACTTAAACTAATAAATATATATTTTTATGTTATTATTCATTTTTTCATTTTTTCATTCATTTTATTATTATGTTTTAATTTAAAAGATTACCCGGACAAAATCGGGTGTTGATAGTTGCCCCTCTTTACTTAAGTTTTACATGATAATATGAAAATTTGAGAAAAATTCATATTATCACAGTAAAAATTAAGTAAAGATAGAGACACTGATTTTGTTCGGGTATCATCACGTGCTGAAAAGAAATGCGGAGATCTTGCTTCTACAGAGGATCCCAAAGAGTGGTTGTGACTTTGCTTCTATAGGGGATCAACATATCAAGGAAAAGTTGTGACTTTGCCTTTGTAGGGAGTCAAAAAGTAAATAATGGCCAAGACCTTGCTTCTACAGTGATCAAGTGCCAAAATCAAATGTGACCTTGCTTCTGCAGGGATCAAGTGCCAAAATCAAATGTGACCTTGCTTCTGTAGGGGATCAACATACCAAAAAAGAGTTGTAACTTTGCTTCTGCAGGGAGTCGAAAAGTAAATAATGTCTGTGACTTTGCTTCTACAAGGAGTCAAAAAGTAAAGAATGGTTCTGCAGGGGATCAAGTGCCAAAATCAAATGTGACATTGCTTCTGTAGGGGATTGACATATCATAACTTTTGAATCAGGGGATAATCTTTCACTAGATCTTGTATCAGAGGATCATGAAATCATTTTTTTTTAATTCAATTTATGACCTTTTTATTTTTTTTTTGCATGTTTGAATACATGAAAATCTATTATTTGCCTTAGCTTTGAATGAATGCATGGTATATTTTAAACGTTTGGCAAGTTTGACTTTTCCACTGGGGAATGAATGCATGACTTTATGCTGATGTATGAAATTTTGACTCACATGAGATATTTTACTTTTAATGCTTGAGGATTTTGATTTGCCATTTTGCTCATCTCTTTAAACCAAATATTTTTATGGAATCATTGAATCCATTGATTGAACTTTGAATTTTTATTTTGGAAAAAAGATTCACAAATCTTAACGCTTGACACAAAATTATTAATACGATTAATCCTAACATTTTGATGCATATGTGTCGGAATGGGCGGATGAAGAAACATACGGTAAAGAAATGTTAAACTCCAAATAGGTAATGGAATTGCCCCAAGTATGGGAGGTAACTTTATTTTAAATTTTTCATACTCTTTGAGAGTTTACCATAAATGAGCAAAGTTGCCTCAGTTTTTTTGAAAAATGGGAAATTAAGGTTCAAAGGGGTAGCCAATTTTGTTAGGTTAGATGGGTAAAAATAGATTTAGTGAGAAACCGGGGTAATGCAACTTACGTGGAGAAAGCTGATACTTAAGAAAATGAACTGATACTGATTGAATCACATAGAAGTGTCCTCGATTTCAATGACTATTTCGGGATAGGGTGGAGAAAAAAATATAGGAAAGGCACATATAAGAAAGGATTGTCCCAGTATTTGTGCTTTAATGACACTATTTCACTCTTATTCAGCTGACAAATTTGTATCATCCTTTTCGCAAAAGGCATTTTTCTTACAACTTGACTTGTATTGGCAGTCGCATTCCTCTGTTGCAAGGTTATTCTCTGGGAAAATCATCGACAATCATTATTCAATCAATATGGACTTTACATGGCTTGTAACGTTGTCAGGGTTTAAAAGGTTTTGAAGAAAAAGGATATACAGGCTCAAAAACTGTTTACCGGTTATTATCATTTTTTATAACAAAGATCATTAACCAAATATTGCACGAAGCAGTTCATGTTCTTGCTGAGATCACCTTTTTTTCCTTTTTATCTGTGAGTCATCCTTATTTGAACTAATGACACATATTTTCCTTTTGAATTTCTTTTCTTAATTTTTGACTTGGGAGCTTTGGATGCGCCCCTTCTTTTTTTGATAGATCTCTTATCCTGAACTGAATTCCAACATGCTAATGATCCTTGTTTAGGGTATTTTTGAAATAAATTTTACTTTTCAGGCCCAAAGAGGGTACAATGGAATTTTTATTGATGTTTTAGGATAGACAAACATGACCATATATCATTTTTAATTATGATTGCTTGATTTTAAAAGAGATTAACTCCCGCAACAGATTCCAGCGATTCCAAATACTTGATATTCCTCTTTCTTTTTTCATCGCCCTATCTTTTGCTTAGACTGTCCTTTGCGGGTTTTCAATCTAACGGACTTTTATTTCTTTTTCTTTTGATTTTTTTTTTTGAATGCCTTTAGCGAAAAGAACTTGAAATCCATAGCCACGTGAAAAATCTAATTGATTGCCCTAAAATGATGTTTACTCTTAGTTTTAGTGGGCAACAAACATGTTACTGAAGCACATCGCTTTCTCTTTTGGATGGAAGGCTCAAAAGGGGTATCCAACACATGCATTCCAATATGCTATTATGAAAGAAATCAATTTTCTATGCCAAGCTTTAAAATTGCGTCAAATCTTTTATTAGTTTTATCAATAAATTCAATGATTCCATAAATATGATTTATTGTGCAATTTTTATTTTCATCCCACGACATTCTTCAGACCTCGAGAAAATCTTGTAGACAAACCATGGTGTATCCTTAGCAATCAAAACGCATAAGAAAGAATTCAAAAGAAGATTTCATTTCATCATAAGATAATGCAGATACAATTTCAATGTTATTATTATCTTTTTTTTTTCAATACCCAAAAATATTACATTCCCCATACTATGGAATCATATTATACATAAAACTTTTTAACCGCGTCAGAGTTGACCGGTAACGGTAACTCTTCCCCATCCATTCTTATGAGAATTAGTGCCCCTCTAGAGAAAACCTTCTTCACGACATAGGGACCTTCATAATTTGGCATTCATTTACCGCGATGATCCTTTTGAACAGATATGATCTTTTTAACCACCAAATCTCCTTCATGAAACTCTTGCGGACGAAACTTTTTATCAAATGCCTTCTTCATTCTATTTTGGTATAATTGCCCATGGCATATTGCAACTAACCTTTTCTCATCAATTAGATTGAGTTGATCATATCTTGTCTGAACCCACTCAGCTTCTTCCAATTTGGTCTCCATCAATACTCTGAGAGAAGGTATTTTCACTTCAAATGGTAGTATTGCTTCCATCCCATACATAAGCGAGAAAGGTGTTGCTCCCGTTAAGGTCCTCACAGAAGTAAGATACTCGTGTAAGGCAAACGGTAACATCTCATGCCAATCTTTATAGGTTACCACCATTTTTTGAATTATTTTCTTTATATTTTTGTTAGCTGCTTCCATCGCTCCATTCATCTTTGGGTGATAAGGAGAAGAATTATGATGCTTAATATTGAACTCTTCACACAGCTCTGACATCATCTGATTATTCAGATTGGTGGCATTATCAGTGATAATTCTTTCGGGAATTCCATATCTGCAAATCAATTCCTTCTTTATGAACTTTACCACCACTTTCCTAGCTACATTGGCATAAGATGGGGCTTCCACCCACTTGGTAAAATAATCAAAGGCCACCAATACGAAACGATGCCCATTTTATGCTTTCGGTTCAATAGCTCCAATCACATCTATAGCCCACATGGAAAAAGGCCAGGGTGCGTATAAAACATTTAATGCAGTTGGCGATACATTAATGTTATCAGTATACATTTGACATTTTTGGCACTTTCTCACATGTTTATAGCAATCATTTTCCATTGTCACCCAAAAATAACCAGCTCTTAGTATCTTCCTAGCCATAGAATGTCCATTCATACGTGTTCCGAAAGCTCCTTCATGCACTTCTTGCAATGTCCACTCGGCTTCTTTATCCTCCACACATTGAAGGAGTACCATATTGTGATTCTGTTTATACAGAACCTCTCCGTTTAGTACAAAACCAGAGGCTAACCTTCTTAACATTCTCTTATCATTTTCAGTGGCTGATTCTGGATATTCTCGACTTTGGAGGTATCGTTTAATGTCAAAATACCAAGGCTTGCCATCTAGCTCTTCTTCGATAAAGTTGCAGTAAGCCGGATGTTCGTGACTCTTCATTTTGATTGTAGGCAACTCTTCTTCTTGGTTTAGTTCGAACATGGATGACAAAGTAGCAAGAGCGTCAGCCAATTGATTATCTTCTCGTGGAATGTGATGAAATGTTATAGTATCAAAGTATTCCATCAATCCCTTGATATATGCTTGATATGGAATCAACTTTTGATCCCTAGTCTCCCACTCGCCTTTTATCTGGTGGACAACCAAAGCTGAATCGCCATAAACTTCTAAGATCTTAACTCTATATTCGATGGCCGCTCGAATTCCCATAGCACAAGCTTCATATTCTGCAATATTGTTAGTACAATCGAAACACAGTCTTGCTGTCACAGGTATATCTGATTCTTTGGGGAGATGAGCACTACTCCTATGCCATGGCCCATTACATTAGAAGTCCCATAAAAAAATAAAGTCCATGAATTCACCTCATGGTTATACTCATCCGCATGAAACAGAGCTGAGATGTCTTCATCCGAAAAGTCAGGTAACATTGGCTGATAGTCTTCCACTAGTTGGTGAGCTAGAAAGTCAGCTAGGGCTCTACCTTTGATAGCTTTTTGGGTAACATAAAGTATGTCATATTCTGATAACAACATTTGCCATCGAGCTATTCTTCCCGTGAGAGCAGGTTTTTCAAAGATGTATTTGATCGGATCCATCTTAGATATCAACAATGTCGTATGGCTTAACATATATTGTCTTAGTCGGCGAGCTGCCCAAGCTAAAGCACAACACGTTCGTTCTAAAGAGGAGTATCTTTGCTCACAATTGGTGAATTTCTTGCTCAAATAATAAATGGCATGCTCCTACCTGTTTCATCGTGTTGTCCAAGTACACAACCCATTGATCTGTCTAATACTGTCAGATAGAGAATAAGAGGCCTTCCAGGGACTGGCGGACGCAGTATTGGAGGTTCTCTTAAATACTGTTTAATTTTATCGAATGCTATCTGACAATCTTCATTCCATTCTACCACTTGATTCTTTCGCAGCAATTTGAAAATGGGCTCACAAGTGACAGTGAGCTGGGAAATAAATCTAGCAATGTAATTTAATCTTCCCAAAAAACCTCGAACTTCCTTTTCCGTACGAGGATGTGGCATTTCCAGAATAGGACGTACTTTATCCGGATCCACTTCTATCCCTCTTTGGCTGACAATGAATCCTAGAAGCTTTCCAGATCTTACTCCAAAAGTACATTTAGCTGGGTTCAGCCTGAGTTTGAATTTCCTCAGCCTTTCAAACAATTTCCTCAGCCTTTCAAACAATTTCCTCAGGTTGTCAAGATGTTCTTCTTCAGATCGGGATTTGGCGATCATATCATTGACATATACTTCAATCTCTTTGTGTATCATGTCATGGAATAAGGTCACCATAGCCCTCTAATAGGTTGCTCCAGCATTCTTGAGTCCAAAAGACATTACCTTACAATAGAATGTACCCCATGGTGTGATGAAGGTTGTCTTTTCTATATCTTCAGGTGCCATTTTGATCTGATTGTACCTAGAAAATCCATCCATAAATGAAAACAATGAAAACTTAGTTGTATTGTCTACCAAGATATCAATGTGCGGTAATGGGAAATCATCTTTTGGACTAGCACGATTCAAATCTCGATAATCTACACACATTCGAACCTTTCCATCCTTCTCTAGTACTGGAACCACATTGGCCACCCATTGAGGGTATTTTGCTACTGCCAAAAATCCGGCATTGAACTGTTTTTCTACCTCGTCCTTTATTTTCAACGATACCTCTGGTTTCATTCTTCTCAACTTCTGCTTGATCGGAGGGCATTTTGGCTTGAGTGGTAATTTATGTTGCACAATGCCAGGGTCTAATCCAGGCATATCTTGGTAAGACCAAGCAAAAATATCCCTGAATTCTCTTAACAAAGCACACAATTGCCCCTGTATTTTTTTCGCCATCCCTGTGTCTATCTTGACCTCCTTTTTCTCATTTTCATCCCCTAAATTGATTACCTTTATATCCTCTTGATGTGGTTTTAACTCTCTGGCTTCTTGTTCGACTAATCTCAACAATTTAGGAGGAGGTTCCCAGTCTTCTTCATAATCATCTTCCATTTTATTGACGGGGAGTGTAAAATTAGGGTATGAGATATTGACATTGTTATTTTCAAAAGATTAATCAACATATCTGTATTATTCAAGTTTATGAAAATAAAGAGGAAAGAAAGAAAAAGTGAAGAAGAAAATGAAAACACGATTTTATTATGTAAATGCGCAATACTGCGCTCTCAAAGGGAAACAATTCAAATTCAGAATGCAATGAACGAAACAACAAATCCTAAAAACCAGCCCATGAAAACAACAAATACCCTAAAGCTCTAGGCAAAGCAATAGGATTAACTGAAAAACATTACATTTTGTCGCTACTAAACACCATAGGTACGTCTACAGATTCCCAATTGCCAATTTCTTCATCAGGAAGGCAAGGGTGCACATGATTGAAGCTTTGATCTCCATGCCTTTGCTCAATAACCGCCACTTGATCAAAATTGATCCAACCAGCACTGAAGAAACTCTGATCTAGGCTGGGCATGGAAATTTCTTTAATTCTCAGCTCCTGACCCTCTATCTTGGCTTGACTTCTTTCAATTCTTTCCTCAATGATTCTCCTTCGATCAGCATGAGTAGGTTTGTATCCCAAACCATACCTCCCTTTGTTTTCCACCAATTTTAGTGGCCTTACAGATCCTGTATTATTTTTGCCCAAGCCACTACCATATTTATACCCCTCTTTCATCATAGTCTTGGCCACTATCAAAGATGCACTAGACAAACATGGATTTACTTTGAAAGGCTCTACATAGGTTGTACTAACGATCTCCAGAGCCTGAAATGAAGTTTCTAAAGCCTCTTCTATGGCTTCAATATAGGGAGTGGATGTCGACCCACATACTACCAAGTCCTCCTCTCCAAAAACTATAATTAGTTTATCATCAACTACAAATTTTAGCTTCTGATGCAAAGTAGATGGAACTACTAACCGTGTGTATCCAAGGTCTTCCCAGCAGGCAGCTGTACGCTGGTGATATGTCCATTACTTGGAATACAATTTGGAATGTGCACGGACCGACTTGTACTGGTAGTTCCACTTCCCCTATGACCTCTCTTTTACTACCATCAAAAGCTCTCACCACTATGGTACTAGGACATAGATGAATCCCTTCACCATGCAATTTGTTCAATGTGGTTTTCGGCATTACATTCAGAGAGGAACCATTATCGACTAGCACCCGTGATATAAAATGATTCATGCACTTGACAGAAATGTGAAGAGCTTTGTTATGACCTCTGCCCTCTGAAGGTATATCTTCCTCAGTAAAAGTTAAGTAATTATCAGCAGTGATGTGACTAACAATTCCTTCAAATTTATCCAAGGAGAGATCTTGTTCCACATGAGCTCCACTTAAGATCTTCATTAATAACTTTCGATGAGTAGTCGAATGCATTAACAATTCCAACAAAGACACCCTTGCAAGCATCTGGTTCAACTGATCCACCACTTTGTATTCGCTTTGCTGGATAAACTTCAGAAACTCAGAAGCATCTTCATCACTAATCTCCCTTCTCCCTCTCTCTTCGGGCTCCGAATCAACTTGCACAGCCTTTCCTTTCAAATACGACTTTGCCTTTTCCATAGCCATTTCTTCTCTATTCTTTCCTTAGCTTGTTTCACCCCTTAAGTCAGGATGGGCAAAAAGACGTCCGCTCCTAGTCATACCTCCAATTCCAGAGATGTTATCGATTGTTGTCTTGCCTTGCTCAACCGATTCTTCTTTTTGTTCTCCTTGAACTATACTAACACCATATAACCAGGGAACAACTTTATTATCCTTATATGCAAAGGGCGATGGTGTTTGAATTACTAGACGTTGTCGCCCTGAAGGCATGGGAGCGGCTGCTTTAGTAAATTGAATGACCAATGGTTTAGGCCTCTGTGGAAGCCATTCTTCTCCTGTAAACACTTCTCCTTCTTTCCTTTGATGACAAACTTGTAAAACATGCCTGTCCATCAAGTCTTGCACAAAATCTTTAAACTAAACACACTCATCAATGGAATGTGTGGTGCAAGCATGGAAACCACATTCATCTTCGGATTTGTACTCATACTGGAATAATCCAGCCTGACAAATTGCTTCAAAAACTTCATTCATAGGTTTCTTCATTTCATGGATACTCCTAACCAAAATCGGACCTCCTTCTTTCATAATAACATTCACCGTGGAGCTTGTATGTCCAGGCAGTGGATTTTGCTCAACACTCGGCTTTTGCTCTTGGAAAGTAAGCCACTTAGAATCAATCAAAGATTGTACTTTATACTTGAGGGCTCGACAGTTCTCAGTTGAATGACCAATCTCCCCACTATGATATTCACACTTTGCGTTGGGGTCATAATATCTGGGAATATGGTGGTTGTGCCACCTTTGCCGGACATAAGACCACTAGCGAATTCTTGAGCAAATCTGGCAAGAGCTCTGTGTAGGTCATTGGAAGAGGAGTAAAATTCACAACTTTCCCTCCCGAACTATTATTCTTCTGTCCACAGCCTGGGTTTTGTGCTTGATTAAAGCTTTGACCCCCAACATTGGGCTGGAATGCATTGTTAGGGGTAAATGGAGGTCTATAAGCAGTTGGCGGGCTAAGAGTATTCTGAGAGTAACCCGACATGGCATTTGCAACATATGCAGATGAGGGCCTATAATTAGGAAGATATTGTGGCCGATATCCTCCCCAATAAGGTGCAGTACAAGCTGCTTGAACCTCGCCTTCTTTCTTCTTACTGGGATTGAACCCAAGTTTCTTAGCACTGGTGGCTGCAGACGATCCTTGTGCTATCTTTCCACTCTTATGTCCATGTTCAATTCTTTCTCCAATAGTGACAATATCAGAGAAATTGGAAGAAACACTTCTGAACACATGTTCATAAAAAGGAGATTGTAACGTTTCTATAAACATGGTGATCATTTCCTTCTCATATAGCGGAGGTTCAACTTGGGTGACCAACTCTCTCCACCTCTGCACATATTCTTTGAAAGTTTCTGAACTTTTCTTTGCCATATTCCATAGTTGCATTCTGTTCGGAGCCATGTCCATATTATATTTATACTACTTAAGAAAGCGTCTACCAAATCTTTCCATGATGAAATCTGAGTTGGTTCAAGGTGCATGTACCAGTTCAATGCCACACCCCCCAAACTATCCTGAAAGCAATGAATCAAAACTTTTTCATTGTGTGCATGAGCTGCCATCTTCCTACAATACATAGTCAAATGGCGTTTTGGGCAAGTGGTCCCCTTATACTTCTCAAAGTTTGGCACTTTAAATTTCGGGGGAATTACTACATCCGGTACTAAACATAGACCGACAGCATCTCCGAACTCATAACTACCTCCGCCTTCTATTGCCCTCAATCTCTCCTCAAGGACTTCTAGCTTATTTTTTGCTCTATCAGCATCAAGAACCGCAGCAGTCGGAGCTACAACTTCTGTTTTAGACTCACCTCCCAAAGTCACATTTAAAACCTTGGGTTGAGTAGTAGTTGTCCTACCCCCTTGTTCAACAGCGACATGGACATTTTCCGTTATATGTGGCATTTGTGATGGAACTTGATTTAGATCAACATAATTCTCATATGGTGGGGTGTAACCCGGCGGAAGCCCATATTGAGGAAAAGGTATAGACATCCCTTGAACCTCGTCATACTGGGTTTGTGTGACCGCAATGTGAGAAGAAGTCGGCTCTTCGTTCTTAGCAGTAGCATCTCGCTTGTTATTTAGGATCGTTAGAGTTTCGAGAATCTGACCCAACTAATCTTTGTGGCCATGAATCTGATTCACTTTATCTTTCAAATCACTGATGTCAGCTTTCGTTGCTTTCATCCTTTCCTCCCAGTCTTCCATATTCTGACAATTGGTGCGAGTCCTATATGGATGTCGTGGAAATTTAGCTGTTATTGTTTTCTCTGAATTTTATTTCAAATGAATTAAAAAGTGAAATATGAACAAAATGCAACTAGTCGGAAATTATAAAATTGTGTAATCGATACATAATTAAATGGAAATTAACACAAATTTGGAGTCTCAAGAAACTGATTTATTTAAGGAATTCAAATTGATACATCTTCAAAGGAAAAACTAAAGGAAAATGTTATCAATCCCTAACTCGAGCAATTAAAATCTTCATTTGCTCTACTAGCCACTTACAATGATCCAGAAGAATCTGAACTTCTCATGGAGGATCACGAAACGTCACTGCGTCAGCTTCTCGTAACATTCTGGGTACGTCCTCGATAGCCCCATTAGCTAGAGCAGCCAATTGGGAAAAATTCCTTTGCTAGTGTACCACATCCTTGTCCTGCTCAACCATGTAATCTCTTGCATGAGTCATTGCAGCTTGGTGCCTTTCTTCCAATTCTAATAGTAGCTTACGTTCCTTATTCACCCTTTCTTCACAGATAACCATTGTCTCCTCCACTTGATGTTCCATGACGTTGACCTGTATTTGAAGATCTTGCAATCTTTTCACGACTTCTTGCTTGTCTTTTTTAATGTCCTCGTACAAATTTTTCCATTGATGTTCAGCTAATAAGGTCGTGTTCCGCTCTTGTACTTTCATTGTTAGCTCTTTGTTTGCTACAAATAAATCTTGTTTGATCCTGTGTGTATAATCCCTTTCGGCTCTTTGTTTCTGGATCAAACCTTCATATGCTTTTGTCTTCTCCTCATATTCTCTGTTGAGATCTGCATAGTTATGTTGTAAGCCCAGTAGGTTACAGCCATCTTGACATTCTTCTCTTTCAATCTTGCAACTTCCTCCTTCAACTTCTTTACTTCCCCTGACTCTATATCTTGGTTTTGTTCTTCATTTCTCGACTGAGTGGGGATTCTTCGGAAAGGTAGTTTGACTTTACTAACTCTCTCCATGACCCATTGATGATAAGGAATTTCTCTATTTATCCCCCATGCTCTCGAATCCCTCTCCATACGGATCACCTTTTTCCATGCACTCCTAATATGTCGGAGAGTTTCAGTAGCATCTCCTTCCCCATGGTAAGCCAACAAAGTAGTAAGCGAAGCGGCTATAGGCGAACCTCTTATATGGTATCCAAACTGTCTTTGAGCCAGAATTAGATTGTAGTTAACACAACCTTTAGTGCCTATGAGTTGCACGTTTGGGTAGTTCCCACAATAATATATGATGCTCGACTTCTACTGCCAAGATGGATGCCAATTTATCTTTTCTTGAGTCGGTTTTAAGAGAAACTCACCCTAATTTGTCGTTCTCTTTACTTTAAGCTTGCGTTGCATCACCTCTTCAACAGGGCATTGAGCACTGATGCCTTTTTCCCCTATGCAAGATAGGAGCCAGACATAAAACACAGGTAGACAACACATCAACTTTCTTTTCCCCATGTCATAGCACAGATGAAGAGCTATATAGACATCAGCCAAGATTGCCGGGACTGGATTTTTCGATCGAGTCTTACTCGCAACAAATACATCGATTGCGGCATAGTCAACCAAATCTTCGACATTAGAGAACAACATAATACCATACAGTGTAAGAGGTAGAACATCCATGAACGTCTCCCAATTTTCTTGGTCAGCTAACTGATGCAAATAGCTTTCCAAAAACTTTGGGGTAAATCCTCGTACACCTTTCTTGTTTACTAGGGCACTTTCCAGTTCTCGTGGGTGAATTTTCACAGATAGAGTCGAAATAGAAGCATGATGTTCAACATATTTGTACGGAGACTTCCCTTCCAAGGGTAAGTCTAAAATCTGCTCAAACTCTTCCAGTGTTGGCACCAATTGAAAGTCTTAGAATGTGAAAGCTCTGACAGGTGGGTCATAATACTGTTCAAAGGTCGTGATCAAGGAAGTCTGCACCTCTATGTCGAGCAAACCTAACAAACTTTCATATTTTTTCCTGAAAGAGTTTCTCTGAACAGCCCTGAGCCTTCATCCCAATGCCCTGATTCCAAACAGATTATTCTCTCTGGCTTTTATCGGCAGTTTTACTTTCAAATCCCCTTCAGATTTTATTTTGACTCTAGAACTTACATTAATTTCCATTCTTTTTGGCAAAAGACGCAACTTTATAATTTCTGACCTTAAAAGAAAACAATTAAGACTATGTGAGAAAAAGAAATGAATGCACTACAATGAAGAAAAGCCTGAGCTAAACTTCATATGTCATGATAAAAATAATGGATGCTTTGTATGAGAGAAGAAATTAATGCAATGAAAAAAAAATATTTTTATTATTCCTTTTTTTTAAACAAAAATGAGGTAGAGAGTAGAGGCGCTCAACATATCTCCCTTTGTACCCTAAACAAGGTTCAATAGGCTTAGGGCCTAAGACATTTGATGCACACTCACAAAGGTAAGCTCCTAACTCCTAAAGGTATAAGACCAATAGAGCTATGGCTCCCCTCACTGCATTACCCACAATAGTTGGTAGTCCACTTGTGTAAGCATACAAGTGAAGAGAATAGACTCTAGCTGGGGTTATCACAATAGCCAGAATGGGAAGTACATCCTCGTTGACATTGCTACACAACCCCTTCTAATTCTAAGATTCCTCAGACCCGGGTGTAGGGCCCCACTTATGATATGACCAAGTATGTGTGTGTGCAAAAGGAGAATTTATGCACCCAACCCCCACCTGCAAAACAGTCAGAAAAGTCCCAAGCAGGTATATAGCATATATAACAGATATAACATGTCATCTACCCTAGGGTTCAATTATTCCAACATCAATAAATAAACAATCATATATACAAAAAGAAAGGGAAAGATA
>Ga0099824_1003518_pt1 | contig 22883 bp, 13 predicted proteins | sample SiratrowhiteBW_FD_76837 | JGI IMG/M metagenome (GOLD analysis project Ga0099824, IMG submission 76837) | Root nodule microbial communities of legume samples collected from California, USA - Siratro white BW | ecosystem: Host-associated > Plants > Roots > Nodule | place: USA: California... | reverse complement strand
TATATATATATATATATATATATTTAAGAGAGTAACTTGTCAAACTAATAAGGTATTATAACAAATTATAGTTTTAAGTTTCAAACTTAATCCTAATATTCAAACATAGTCAATTACTATTTCTTTATAGTTGATTAGATGACTAACTTTAAGTAAGCATGACATGGAACATTTAAAATTGTTTTCTTGGATATAAGGTAAGTGTAGGAACAACTAGCTCTAGAAGGGAGAGGGTTGAATGGAGCCTGAACTCAATTTTGTATTAATAGAAATTACCAAACAAGATTGTCCAAGACAAGAATATATAAGCATAGATGAAGTAATTTTATACTAGTTCACCCTAATCTCTTAGGCTAGGTCTAGTTTTCTCTTGAACAAACCGTTCAAGAGGTTCCATTAAATCATAAATGGTTACAACGAGAACACAAACCTCTCTAGGTTATAACGATTACACAAACCTCTCCAGGTTATAAGGAGTACATAAACCTCTCTAGGTTATTCGAGTACACAAACCTCCCCAGGTTATACTAGTTCCAATCTCCTCCTGAAATTAAGACCACTCAAGATTGAAATAAACACACTCTCAAAAGAGATAACAATGAAAGCTCACAAGGGTTTACTTCACAATGGTGAAGAATTAGACAATGATTTCACACAACCTAAAAATCTAAATGCTCTCAATAACAAATTAACAATAGACACACTCAGTAGTAGATACTCTAATTCTTCAATGTATTGCATGATGTATTTCTCTTTTTGCTTCTTCTTGTTTTCTTCAACTTGAAATTGTTCCTCTATATGTAGCATTTTAGAAACTAGCCGTTGGGATGCTTGAACGGAGAAATCTTGACTTTTTGATGTATGGAGCTCAAATTGGAAATATTTCTCTAATTTTTATATTACATTAAACTTGATTAATTCAGTATCGAAAATAATTTAAAATAACATATAGAAATTATATTTGAGATACTCATCAATAATTTGAATAATTTCCATTATGAACAAATTTGAACATTAAAGCATAATATGATATAAAATTAATTAATCACATTTAAATACTCCATAATAATTTGAATAATTTTCATTATAACAAATTTGAACATTAAAGCACAATATGATATAAAATCAATTAATCACATTTAAATACTGTATAATAATTTGAATAATGTCCACTATAAACAAATTTGAATGTTAAAGCACATCATGCTATAAAATCAATTTAAATCAAATCAATAACATAAAAGTAAATAGTAAGAAAACTTATCTCTTCATGGACCATGTTTCTGCTGCTTTAACAATAATGTTAACTGCACAATGTATATAAATCATCAAATATAAATGTATACTTGAGTTTTGTTATCATCAAAACTTTACCAGATGATTTGATCATCTAAAGGAACTTTGGACCGTCTAATATTCAACAATCTCCTCCTTTTTTATAGTGACAAAACTACAAGCCTCAAGAACAAATAATTGCAAAAATATCAAGAGAATAAAAAACGGAAGAATCTATTTTGGTGAAAAAAATTAGCAAATTCACAACTTCATAAAAACAAATCCAATAGAGTTTTCAAAAATAGATTTGATCTTTTCTCTTTCTCCCCCTTTTTGTCATCACAAAAAGGAGTTGATTTAAAACATTTTGCACCAGACTTTGAAAAATTTTAATAAAAATAAATTAGGAAAACATCATGCAACAAAAAAAATTGTATTAAAATTTTTAATGAAAAAGTATTTTGATTCAATGAGCTCTGGCCAATTGATATTTCTCATCATTCAATTAAGATCATATCCAAAAGTTCTCTTAAATAATTAAAATGTTTTTCAATAAGGGGTTTTGTAAAAATATTTGTTAGTTGTTCATCAGTTGAGACAAATTATAAATCAATGATACCCTTCTGAACATGATCTCTTATAAAATGATGTTTAATTTCAACGTGCTTGACTCTTGAATGCAAAATTGAATTTTGAGAAAGACTAATAGCAACATTATTATCATAAAAAAATTGAAATATTATTCTCATGAATTTCATAATCAGCAAGTTGATTTCTAATCCAAAGCAACTGAGAACAACATTGAGCAGTTGAAATATACTCAGATTCAACAGTGGATAAAGCAATTGTTCCTTGCTTCTTACTCATCCATGAGATTAAATTACCTCCCTTGAAGTGTCATCCTCCACTTGTACTCTTCCTTTTTGCCTTGTCTCCTGTGTAATCTACATCACTATATCCCTGCAATTTAAAATTTTCTCTTTGCTTGTAGCAAAGACCAAGATTAGCAGTTTCTTTTAAATATCTAAAAATTCTTTTTATGGCAGAAAGATGTACTACCCTTAGATCTGCTTGAAATCTTGCACAAAGATAGACATTTAACATGATATCAGGTCTAGAAGTAGTGAGATATAAAAGAGATCTTATCATCTGTCTATATTGAGTAATATTAACTAGACTAGACTCTTTATCCAAACCTAATGATGTTGTATGATACATAGGTGTGCTCATAGGTTTGGCTTCATATAAGTTGAATCTTTTAAGTAGTTCTCTGACATACTTTGATTGATGTATAAAAGTCTTATCCTTTGTATGCTTAATTGAAGTCCAAAAAAAGAAATTGAGTTCTCCCATCATGCTCATTTCAAATTCTTCCTGCATTAAGCTTGAAAAATCCTTGCAAAGAATTTCATTAGTAGCACCAAATATAATATCATCGACATACATTTTCACCATAATAAATTCATTTGAATAATCTTTACAGAATAGAGTATTGTCCACTTTTCCTCTTTGAAAACCATTTTCTAAAATAAAAGAACTTAGACGTTCATACCATGCTCTAGGAGCTTGTTTGAGGTCGTACAAAGCCTTATTTAATTTGTAAACATGTTGTGGGAAGTTAACACTCTCAAACCCAGGGGGTTGTTCCACATAGACTTCTTCTTTAATGGATCCATTAAGGAGTGCACTTTTAACATTCATTTGAAATAATTTAATGTTATTATAAGTAGCAAAAGCAAGCACAATACGTATGGCTTATAAATGGGCAACAGGTGCATAAGTTTCAGTAAAGTCAATACCTTCCTGTCGGGAGTAACCTTTGGCAATGAGTCTAGTCGTGTTTCTAACAACCTTACCTTGTTCATCAAGTTTTTTTTCTGAATACCCACTTTACTCCTATCACATCTTTGTTTGTCGGTGATTTTACTAGCATTCAAACCTCATTTTTCTTAAATTGGTCTACTTCTTCTCGCATGACTTCTATCCAACTTTCATCTTCTAGTGCCTCATTTACATTCTTTGGTTCAATTTGTGAAATCATGGTTGTTTGATCTTTGACTTTTGATTGTGTAGTAACTCCTTTATTGGGATCACCAATTATGGCATTAGTTGGATGATTTTTAATCAAAGTGGAATTCCTTCCTATTGGTTATCTTTTTTCTTCCTTTGGTGTGTCCAAAGCTCTTGATGGACCATCTAATGTTTGACTAGTTGATGCTGGAAGATTTTCCTGTAGTTCCTGCAAATTGAAATCAAGAAAATTGTCCTGCTCTGATAAAGTTTTATCAAGCTTGAAGTCATTAAATCTCACATGAATAGATTCCTCCACCAGAGACGTTCTAGAGTTATATACTCTATACACCTTAGATGATTCTGAATATCTAAGTAAGATTCCTTCATCACTTTTAGAGTCAAATTTTCCAAGATTGTCTTTATTATTCAGAATGTAACATTGCACTCTAAAAGGATTGAAATAAGATATGTTGGGTTTTTTTATTTTTCCACAATTCATAGGGAGCCTTTTTTATCAAGGGTATTATGTAAATTTTGTTTTGTAAATAACAAGCAGTATTAATTGCTTCCACCCAAAAGTGTTTAGGAGTGGAGTTGGCATTAAGCATCGTTCGAGCAACTTCTTGTAAAGATTTATTCTTCCTGTCAACAACACCATTTTGTTGTGGTGTCCTTGGAGTAGAAAAGTTATGGTTAATACCATGGTTTTTGCGAAAGACTCAAAAGTTTTCATTTTCAAATTCTCTTCCATGATCACTTCTGATAGCTACAATTGACATGCCTTTCTCATTTTGAACTTATTTTAAAAATCTACAAAATTGAAAGACTCATCCTTGTGATTCAAAATTTTAACCCATATCCATCTTGAATAATTATAAACAATAACAAGGCCATATCTTTTATCATTAATGGACGCAGTTCTAATAGGTCTAAAAAGATCTAAGTGTATCAATTCAAGAGGTCTTTGAGTGGAAACTTCATCCTTACCTTTAAAAGAGCTTTTGACCTGTTTCCTCTTGACACATGACTCACAAAGAAGATTTTCTTTGAATGACATGTTCGGAAAACCTCTCAAGAGGCTATATTTTTGTAGCTTTGAGAGTAACTCTAAGCTAGCATGGCCACACTTCCTGTGTCATAGCTAATGATATTTTTTTAGGGTCATGAGACAAGAAACTTTTCGATCTGACAACTCAGACATCTCTATTTATAAAGATTGCCACATCTATTTACCACAAATAATCTAGTCTCGTTACTATTATTGATTATACATTGATCTCAATTAAAAACAACATTATTCCGATTATCACACAATTGGCTTATGCTAAGTAGGTTGTGCTTGAGATCATCTACAAGTAAAACATTATTAATAGACATAGTACGTTTCAGACTTACTGTTTTACCACCAATCACCTTGTCATGTTGATTTCCTCCAAAAATTACCTTCCCTCCTTTCTTCATTTGGTGGTCTTGGAATATAGACATTTCACCTGTCATGTGTCGTAAGCATCCACTATCCAGGTACCATGACAGGTGTTTTCTTGCTTAAGTTGAGCATATCTGCAATAGGAGTTATTTTGTTTTTAGATACCCATATGGCTTTGGGTACTTTCCGGTTAGTTTTCCTCAAATGTTTGTTTTTGAAGGCTCTACAGGAATATTAGTAGACAATTTAGAATAACTTGATGAAGTACTAGTAGATGCATTATTTTGTGCACAACCTATTCCTTTCTTATCATGAGACTTTCTAGAATTTTCTATTAACATGTTTAGAGAATTTTCATTTGTATTTGAATGAGATAAAATTTTCTAAGAGCCAAATTGTCAACACCTAATTTTGTCTGGACAAATAAAATTATTTCAAAATAAAAAAATAAGAAAATTAAAATAAAAAATTTGTGTTAATTAGTTTTTATCATACTTTGTCATTTAAATAATTAAAAAAGAGAGAGAGCTTTGGTTTCATTTTATTTTATGAATAAAGTTTTCAAAGTACAATAAAAAAAGAAAGGAAAATAATAATAAATAAAATAAATAAGTAATGAATAAAATAAAAAATCGAAAGTATAGAAAAATAAACAGAAAATTAGGAAAAAGAAGTGTTGGGTTTGTTTTAAATAAACTACAGAAAAAAAGAGAATAAAACCCATTAAGAGATTCAATCAAAAAAATAAATTGTCTTTTAATAAAGCCTAAATTAATAAAGGGTTCATTTTGAACAAAATAAAGTAAATTAGTTTACTAACATCCAATCCACTAAAAGTATGTCAAAAAGGGAAAATAAAATTGATATTTGCACCCCTTCTTATTAAAGTGTTGTCACGTCACACTTTCTCCCTCAACTGAATAATCTGACTGCCTTTTCAGGCACTCATTTTTTATATAAAAAATTAATTTAAAATTCAAAAAAATTAATTAATGTAAATTTGAATAGATTTGCTGAGATAATCTGATAATAATTTGTGATTATTCTTATTAATTGCAAATAATGATATTAATTGGATATTATTCTGCTTAATTACAAATAATGGTAATAATGGGTGGTTATTATGCTTAATTGCAAATAACTCTAATTAATTCTGATTTATTCTTTAGTTTTATCTCAAGGCATTAATGGGCAGATTCATTGAGATTATTGAGCAAATTCATTGAATTGATAGCGTAGAGCAAGTGAGAGGTCTGAATAAAATTTATAAAAGAAAAAAAAAACAAAATAAGAAGACACATTTTTTAAAGAGGGCACTAAAATTATACACGAAAAATACTGGAGAGATATTAAAAAGGATCCTAAGCATACGTGGTGGGCAAAAATTTGAAGGTTCGAATTCAGAAAAAAGGGGAGCACGTTTTTTGAGGATCTTCAATTGGTATGTTCTGATTACTTGATCTCATAATACTTTGTATGCACATGTGATTGCTTTGTTTGAGAGCTACTATGGGACCCTGAGATTCAGGCCTTGTTGCTTTGATTCTTTTAAAAAAAGTAAATAAAAAATATGAAACATTTTTAAAATTTGTTAATGAAAGGGAAACACCTTTTTTTGAGGATCTTCAACTGGTATGTTCTTCTGATTGCTTGATCTCATATACTTTATATGCACATGTGATTGCTTTGTTTGAGAGATGTTATGATACCCTGAGATTCAGCCCTTATCGCTTTGATTCTTTCAAAAAAAGTAAATAAAGAATATAAAACTTTTTTAAATTCTCCAGAAGAATATAAAATGATTCCTAAAATCTTAATGAATTATCAATTTTTGAAAAAATAAAAAATAATAAAACACTGTTTTTTTAATACAAGATGTGAAACAATTTTCAGAAATATAAAAATTATAAATTTTCAAAAAGTTTCAAAACAACTTTAAAAATAATAAAAATAAAAAATTTTCAAAAATCGTAAAAATATTTAATTTTTGAGAAAAAAATAAAATAAATGAGAAACAGTTTTAATAATCTAAAATTTTAAAAATAAAAATATTAAAATTTCTTTTTAAAAAATTAATAAAAAAATTCAAAAAAATAAATAAATACCAACAATCATAACAAACCAATTTTAAAAATAATATAAATATTTAATTTCAAAAAAATAAAATACAAAACAGTTGCAATGATAATAACCATAAAAAGTATAAAAATTTAATTAAAAAAAATTCAAAATACTTTAAAAAAAATGACAAAAATATGAAATTTTTAAAAAAGAGAAATATCAAACATCATTAATCAATTTTCAAAATTAGGACTACGTAAAGCCTGATTTTCCTTTGTGGAAATACATTGGACCAAGATCAATTCTTGTCGGACCCAAAAAAAATATATTTTTTCTTTGTGTTATTTTACTTATTTGCATATTTGTTTATTTTAATTATTTGTATTTGTGTTTATTTTAATTTACAAGTGTTTTGCTTTTTGTTTTATTTATTTTATTTTCATTTGTGCTTATTAATATTTGTTTGTCTTATTGTTTTATTTATCTTTATTATATTATTATTGTTATTATTTGAGAAAAATAACATTTTGTAAAACCACACTTATTTGCTTATTTAATTAAAGGTATCATCTTAAGACGGGCGTTGTGGAGGTGCTAATACCTTCCCCAACCGACTTCCGAATCTTGAATCTATTTTGTAGACATTTTATTTTGTTTTTCTGTAGTTTTACATAATAAACTATGGTGGCGACACCAAATCTCAATCTAAATATTTTAAAATAAATTTTTATCGCCCTGTCGTGATTCCGGTTGTGCCCAAATTTTCAGTTTTAATATCATTAATGTTTGTCTCATTTGATTCAATAGGCTATTTTCCTATTTTTTTTCTCTAATTAACACAAGTTCTTTTTTCAAGTTTTTGAGATTTGTGTTCTGAACTGCAAGGTCCCTATTAAGGTTTCTATTTTCATTACATAATTTTTCTTTTTCTTGGAGAAGCTTTGTGTTTTTTTAGAGAAATTTCATTTAGACTAGCTTTCTCTTGTTGCATTAAAACAATTTCTTTGCAAGCATTTTTATATTTTCTTTTCATGGTTTTATATGCAGATGCAATCATACCATTATTAGATATTGCTTTTTGATAAGCTAAACGTAAACTATCAATATCATTAAAATCTACCTCATTATCTGAGTCCTCTGACATGGAGTTATCTACCACATCAGCCATGAAACCTATGTTTGACTCCTCATCAGTATCAGAACTAGATGAGTCCAAATCCTCCCAGGTTAATATGAGGCTCTTTTTCTTTTTAGAGAATTTCTTCTTCTTTTCTTTCTCCTTTTTCTCTTCAACCTGATCAGGAACATTCTGATCCTAAGTGTCCTGGCATCTTGCATCCATAGCATATAATCCTGTCTTTAATTTTTTTCCTTCTTTGGATTTGAACCTCCTGCTTTTGTAGTTTCCTCTCTTTTTGGTTAGTAACAGGATCTCATCATCTTCATCAGAATCTGATTCTTGGAAGATATCATCGGTAACTTCTAGGGCTTTGGATGGGACATTCTTTACATTTTTCTGAGATGATTTCAAAGTCAAACTCTTCCCTTTTGTTGAACCTGCATCATTTTGTATATGACCTGCTCATATATAGTAAGAATACTTACCAATTCCTCCAGAGGCATGGCCTCAAGATCTTTAGAAGTTCTAAGAACAGTTTCTTGAGCTCTCCACTTAGGAGATAAAATTTTGATAATTTTATCATTGATTTCATATTGACTAACAGTTTACCCTAAGGATCTTAGACTGTTTAGGATAACTTGCAAACGAGAAACCATAGATTGGATAGATTTATGATCTTTTATAGCAAACATTTCATATTGACCTTTAAGCACAATCAATTTATTTCTTTTTACCTCTTTTGAACCTTCATATGTGAGAACAAGTGTATTCCATATCTCCTTAGCACTGACCATGTCATGCACCTTTGACATTTCTTCCTCAGTAAAGCATACATTATAAGGTGCCTAGCTTTAGCATTATTTTGACAGATGTGTTTTTCCTCCTCAGTCATAGATTCAAAAGGAAACAATTCTTCTGATTTATCAATCAATGTAGGTACGCCATTTTTAATAATATTAATTAACTCTATATTGTTATATTGGATGAAGTCAATCATCCTCGTCTTTCAAAGCTCATAATTTTGACCCTTGAACAAGGGTGGTCGACTCATGTGTAATCTGTCTCCTTCCATTGAGTTCCTATAGGATCGTGCCTCAAGTCTTGCGAAGAACTAACCCCTGAGGTTAGCTCTGATACCAACTATACGAACAGTTGGCTCCAGAAAAGGGGGTTAAATGGAGCCTGAACTCAATTTCGTACAAATAGAAATCACCAAGCAAGATTGTCCAAGGCAAGAATATATAAGCACAGATGAAGCAATTTTATACTAGTTCACCCTAATCTCTTGGGCTACGTCTCTAGGTTATAACGAGTACACAAACTTCTCCAGGTTATAACGAGTACACAAACATCTCTAAGTTATACCAGTCCCAATCTCTCCCTGAGATCAAGACCACTCAAGATTGAAATAAACACTCTCAAAAGAGAGAACAATGAAATCTCACAAGGGTTTCCTTGACAATGGTGAAGAACTACACAATGGTTTTACTCAACCCAAAAATCTAAATGCTCTCAATAGCAAATTGACAATAGACACTCAGTAGTAGATACTTTAATTCTTCAATGCATTGCATGATGTATTTCTCTTTTTATTGCTTCTTCTTGTTTTCTTCAACTTGAAATTGTTCCTCTATATGTATCATTTTAGAAACTAGCCATGGGGATGCTAGAATGAAACAATCTTAACTTTTTGATGTATGGAACTCAAATTGGAAATATTTCTCTAATTTTTATACTGCGTTAAACTTGATTAATTTTGTATCAAAAATAATTTAAAATAAAATAACATAAAGAAGTTATATTTGAGATACTCATCAATAATTTGAATAATTTCTATTATGAACAAATTTGAAAGTTAAAACACAATATAATATAAAATCAATTAATCACATTTAAATACTCCATAATAATTTGAATAATTCTCATTATGAACACATTTGAACTTAAAGCACAATATGATATAAAATCAACTAATCACATTTAAATACTCCATAATAATTTGAATAATGTCTATTATGAATAAATTTAAATGTTAAAACACATCATGTTATAAAATCAATTTAAATCAAATCAAGAACATAAAAGTAAGTAGTCAAAAATTTATCTCTTCATGAATCCTGTGTTTGCTACTTTAATAATAATTTTAATTAAATATATATTTAATTTTGTTATTATCAAAATTTTACCAGATGATTTTATCATCTAAAAGGACTTCGACAGTCTAATATTCAACAGTAAAAAAATAACTTACTTTTCCTATTAAACTTAGTTTTAGAATATCTTTACAAGAAAAAACAATGTCCAGCTTCTTTTACTTTCACTCAACCCAATATCAAAAAGAAAAAAAAAATTGAAGTTTTTCTCCTTAATAATATGCTCAAACATTTTAGATTCGTTTAACCGTTTTCAACTAGCTCAACCATTTTCAATTTACTCAACCATTTTAAATTCTTTAAGTCCTTATGAACCCGTCACCTAAAATGTATAATTGATTTATTTCCTCGCTTAACATAGAACTCAACTAAAATATAGATAAAAAAAATATTTCCTTACCACTTAAAATATGAGAATAGATTCTTCCTCCTCTCCTCCTATCTTATCTCTCCATCACTTATTCTCCTCACTCCCTTCAACTTTTAAAGATTAATTTTTCTTTAATGAGTGACTATTCTATTTCCACCAATTTTTTTATGACATGAGATGTGACTTTAAATTGTAAAATAACTCCTCAAATCATTTTTTAAAAATATATAATATTTTTTAACTTCTTTGAGTTATTTTAAATTTGATTATTTTTTAAATATAATTATATATAGTTTTTAATATCATTTGAATACCTTTTTTCATTGGTACAAATGTTAAATCTCAAAGTGCAAAATTATCATTTAATATTTTTGCATATTTTTTTACTGATTGAATTATTATTTATTACAAGGCTTACATCAAGGCTTCTCTATATTTGGATTTGGATTATTGCTGATTAAGAATTTACTTCCTAACAAGAGAGTTTGACACAAGATTTAGATGAAAATTAATTTATATACGATGATAATTAAGCTCGAATTCCTATCAAATAATTTTAAAAAAATATTGGTAAAATTAACAGTTATTGTAGATTTACCACATAATTTTTTTATCCGGGTAGTTTTACCACTTAGTAAAGTATATCTCCGTAAGAATTTCTAACCATAATTTTTTATTCTATTATAATCAGTTGTTCAATCCATAAGATATGTTATTTGTCCTACGGTCTATTTATTCTATCTGAATTAAAATAATATATAATTTATTTATTTTATTATCTCTAATTGCATTGGTTTGTTCATAGTTATTATTATTATTATTATTATTATTATTATTATTATTATTATTATTATTATTATTATTATTATTGTTTTCATATTGCAACTAACACATTTTTATTGCTATCACATTCGTTCTCTAATTAGTTACTTAATAACCACATTTACCATTATTATGATGGTGAATTGTTACTATCTATTCCATTCCATGTAACATATAAAAAGATAATTGTTTTTGTAATGGTTTTCAATGAATATTTTATACAATTGATGTTGAGGGCTCATGGTTTTTTATAATGAGGTCTGGTGTATCAGTTTTCGATTTTGGCATTCAGAAGATTCAGTACCAGTTTCAATGAAAGATTCGGTCTCAACTTTAACGGAACTCTCAACATCTAATCAGGATGATAATTGTTGTACTTAATTTTTACTAAAGAGAAGACTTTTGTAAAAAAAAATTCGACAATCAAGTTAATACTCGTTTAAAAATTTAATAAAAATGTACATTTTATTAAATGCTATTATGATATTTATAAGTATTCGAATGAATGCACTGTTTATAATAGATCAAAACTGCCACAATTTTATATGTTATCACACAGGATCGGTTGGCTCTAGCAATAACAATCTTCTCGTGTTGATTCCCGACTGTTCCAAGAACTGCTCCTTAGCGTACCGAATGTTCTGAAATCCACCATCCCGAGAAGGAGTCCTGCAGACACTACGACGCTCAAGTCAATTTAGGGTTAGAGTGTGCAAGAATAGAGATCAGAGTTTAGAGATACCTGGCTTGAGATGATTGAGCCTGTGTTTAGAGATACCATTCTCTTCTGGTATACGATTTCGTAACAAACATTAATTACAGGATATTTAGTTACCATTTTTGCTTACTTGCAATATTCCTGTTTCTCATATAACGAATATTAATTACAGGATATTCAGTTACGATTTGTACTTTCCTTGCAATATTCCTGTTTCTGGCACACCCCACGTACTCATTACAAGATGGTTATTTAGAACTATTGACTCGAGGGTGAGTCCCGACCGAGACCTAATTTGGTCGGTCCACAGTGGTCGATCGATCGTATAATACATTATATGTGTATGAGGACAAATGATCCTAAAATGATTATTTATTATTAATCACAAACTTATTAGTCATTTTAGATAATTACGATATCATCTCAATCTATACATAATATTTGTTTGAACATGTCTCAGTGGTGTAATGTACATCATATTAACATATACATACATGTCTATCACACACAATTTAATAATACACTATATTATATATTAATTAAATATTAATAAAAATGAATAAAATAATTAAATATTAATAAAACATGAAATGAAATCAAAGATTTTTATTTTTTTCATTATATAGCTCTTATGTTAGACATTTTTATCTCACTAATATCTTTTTATTTTTTATTTCCTTCAATATCATTCTTTATTTTTTATTTTCTTCAATAACACTTTTTATTTTTTAATTCTTAAAATAAGACTCTTTTATTTCTGTGATAGCATTCTTTTTTCTATAATAATTATTAAAAATTGTGATTATTAGTTTATTAAAATTAAGATAAAAAACAATATAAAAATAATTAAATTAATTTCTTTAAAAAAATAATACAAAGAAAATAAAGTTAAATATTTTATAGGTTTTTTAACTAATTAATTATAATAGGAAAACATGATAAATTATTTTATTTTATATTTTATAATAAATTTAAATTTTTCATAATAAATTATATTAAAATAAATTATAATAATTTTGTGATTGTATTTTTATATTAAATTGATATTGGAAGAAAAAATTATAATAATTACAAAATTACTATTTGAATTAAAATTTGTATTTTTAGTTTGTTAAAAAAATATCTAAATAATTAATGGCAAAAATCAAATAAAATTTTGATCAAGATAAAATTTGATTTTTGATAAAGATAAATTTTGATTTTTAATAAAGATAGAATTTCGTTTTTGATAGAGATAAAATTTGATATTTTATTAAAGATATCATTTGATTTTTTATAAAGATAAATTTGATTTTCGATAAAGATGTAATTGATTTTTTGATAAAGATAAAATTTAAGCTTTGATAAAAATAAAATTTATGTTTCATTTCACACAAAGTATTTTCTGTACCATTAACTAAACTATTTAGTAAATATATGATTGTTATTTATTTTTCTTTTTATGTTCAACATGTATTGCATCATTTCAATAATTATAATAATTTTTAAGTAATAAACATAACATTTAAAATAAATTAAATTTTATTTAAAAATTTTAAACCATTTAATTAATATTTATTTACAAAAATATTTCAACATTTTTATTTTTTTATTTTTGATATTATTTATTTTGATATATTTTTAACAAATGAAAAATACAAATTTTAATTCAAATAACAATTTTATAAGATATTATAATTCTTTCTTCTAATATAAATTTTAATATAAAAATACAACCAATAAATTATTATAATAAAACAAAATCACAAATTCATAAAAAATAAATAAAATAGAAAAAATAAAATAAAAATAATAATTATAATTAATGTACTGACTGTAAAAAAAGTAAAAAATAAAAAGTGTTATTTTACCGTAGAAAAATATAAAAAAAAGAAAAAAAAAATAAGGTTATTTCAAGAATTAAAAAGTAAAGAAGTCTATTAAAAAAAAAATAAAAAGATGTTAGTGAAGTAAAAAGGTAAAAAAAGAATGTTATTTTAAGAAATAAAAAATAAATATTTTAAGAAATAAAAAATAAAGAGTGCTATTAAGATAAATAAAAAAAGAAAAAGTGCTAGTGGGTAAAAAAGTGCTTATGTTATTTATTGACATGTGGTCAAAGTTTTCTATATTAATAATTTGAAATTATTTTGTAACATTAAGTTTTGTTTTTCAATGACTACATGGATAATTATACCTATTAAAGTAGAGATGACAAAATCCAACTTGTCTAACCCTTTTAGTTTTATTTCAAAAGAAAATAAAAAACGAATTAGGCTACTTATGATGATTAACATAAGTAGAAATTCATTTCGTTGGCATGATAACTCAATGAAAAATATCGTAGGTGTTTGTTTAATTTTTCTATATATTTATATTTTCAAATAACACAATATAAAAATATTTAAGAATATAGATTAGAGTTTGCTAATTTTAGTTTTAATAAATTAATTTTAATATTTTGTACATATAATATAAAATAAAGTTATAAAAATATGAATGGATTTGTGGATTATGCAATAACGAAAATAACATGTTGAATATAAATGTCACCCCACCTTACCCATTTTTTCATTGTTAATTAAGTAGATAATTTTTGAACTACACTAAAAATGTTCTTTTAGTAGTAACACGAAAATGTATATCATATTCTAAAAGTTTGGTACATAATATTGTTTAACAAAAGAATAAATTATTAATATAAGTATTATGAGTAGATACTCATATAATATGTAGTACTAGCAAATAATTTTGTTAAATAGAAAATTAATATATACTACTAATATAATAAATATTTTAATAAGACACATCATAATGTTAATGTAGAATTATAATTCTTTATTAACAATGTAATATTTATCTGATAAATTTGTACCCTAGAGGAGGTTATCTTTAATAATATTTTCTCTAGTAACTTTTTCAACTGTGTTGACTTTTATTTTTGGATTTTTTAATGAGCTATTTTTCCTGCCTTTTTTTTAATTTTATGCACTGCCACGTTAAAACACCAACAGCAGATTGAAATTTCTTTTAAATATACTTTTTAAAAATGATTATTACAAAAATGATTAAATTTATCATATATAATAATATCGATTGAATGATAGATTGAGTTACAGTTAACTTTAAAATGAAAAACTATTCTTAAATTATTATTCATTTCCAATAATACATTTAAAAAATGAAAATTTTATATTTTTTTATTAAAAGCTCAAAATAGTTTTGCGACAATGCAATGTTTTGTTTTGTTTTTTCATTGTAAATGCGCAAGCGATTCTTATGAATAAAGTTTAATATGAATACATTAATAATGGAACAAACTATACAATTAACCAATTATAAATAATAATATACATTTTTAAAATAAAATGAATATTAGAAAAATAGTAAACTTTTTGTACACAATCATTTTAACCGATCCACGGAATAAAAACAATTAAACCTTCAACATGTGTACTATTTACTCTTATCAGCATTATTACAAGCAACACTTTTTTTTTCCCTGTTTATCTGAAATAAAGCCAAAAGAAAGGGAACAGAGATTTTTACTTTGATGCTAAGCCTAAGCTTCTCATCCATGGGACCTACATACATAATTTTCATTCTTCTAGAGTTCTCAAGTGCTTGCAATACAAACTTTATTATTATATCATTGTATATCTATTTTATTTCATTAAATCGTATTATTATTTAATTTCAACTAAAGTTCTCATCTAAAAACACAATAATATAATTAAGTTATTTTATTATCAATTAAAATTTGACCTAATTAGTTTTAATTATCTCATAATTTAATTTGTTATTAAATGAATTTTGTTTTTTAATGTCTAATTTTTTTATTTTTGTCTGGGTATGTTATCTTTTGATTTTGTTGATAATAAAATTATGTGACCGTTATTTATATGTTTAATTTATTAGTCAATTTGTTGAGTGTTTATCTAATATCTTCTAACTCGCAAACTCGCATATTAAATTGTTCTTTTCTTCTCAACTCAAATTTAAAAAGATTAAAGAAAAAATAAATGAATTATGATGAATAATATAAAAAGGATACAACTAACAACCATATAATTTCATTAACATAATATCAAGCGAAAATACTAAATTAAAAAAGTTGACCATTCAATAAAATAAAATTTCTAACAAAAGATTTAACAAAAAATATTTAAATTTATGAAATAATTAAAATTTAATTAAATCTCAAACCTTTTATATCGGCACATATTAAATTAAATAAAAAGAAATAAAAGGATAAAAAATTAATTAAGTCTTTATTTGATTTTAGTCTTTATTTGATTTTTGTGTTCCATTTAAGGGTCAATCTTTCTTAAATCTTGTGAATGTTCTCCAATGTTTCCGCCGTTGGAGCACGACAATGATTCTGGCATAGGGATCCAACAATGTCGTTGGTTATAAGATCGAAGATTCATTCGTAAAATACTGCGATTAGTCTCCACAACCCACAACGGTGTTGTCTTTATGCACCGAATAAAATACAACCTTACAAATTTTGGAAAAGTCAATAACCAAAATTAGTGGCTTCCCATTTTACTACCCTTACCAAACCACCATCATGAAAAGGATATTCCAACCAATTAATACCAGTATTTATTAATCTTTTCAGTGTCTTCCTTTTCCTTCTATTTCCTTGTCCTTTTCTTTTTCAACATTATTTTCCCTGCGATAACTTAAAATTAAACTACGATACATTTAATTGATAGCTGAAAATAATAACTACTTTTAACAAGTAAGTTATATTTTACAACGAAGGCATTGCAAAAGAAAAATATTAAGATAGAAGTTAAATTTAAACATTCGACTATTTTTTTAATAGTGTAAATTTATTATTTTTTTCTTATGAATAATACATTCTATTACAATTTAAAACAGTCAAAAAAATCTTAAATAATAAGAATTCCATACCAAACATAGTTAATATATATTTTATAAATTACTATTTATTTATGGTTATATAAGATGGTATAGAAATATAATTCATAAAATCATTGTTGGAAGATTATTAGAAGTCCTCATGAGCACTAATACGAATACAGAAAATTTAACTCAGTTTTTTTTTATATTAATTTCTTTCAATATTTTAATCTAATATAACTTATAATAATGTAAAAGTTGTAAACTTCATATGATAAAAAAAATTGAACGCAAATTCTTCATTATACGGACCAAATGAGTGAACTCACAAAATATTTAAATAAAACCATAACTTTAAGTTTTGTGAATAAAAAAATTAATTAAACATTTCTAAGATTGATAAGTAAAATTTCCAACAAAACTAATAATGATTAAAACGAAAATCATTGCTTGGTATCATATTGTCCAAATTAAGATCCTCATTTGCAGCATCATAGCGTTTTTTTTATAACCTATATTATGACACGATAATTAAACTATAATACCTTGAATATAGGAGCAGAATGAACAAATTTTGGGAAGAACAAAATCAAGTGGCGATCTTTAACCTTTAAGTATCTCTCCCTTTTCCAACACAAGCTCATAATTTTAATTTTTGACTACAGCTAAGAGACTTTCAAACATAAATCAACATAAATTTGGATCTTTTATTGGTTTCTAATATGTATTCAAAAATTGATATTTTAAAATATATTAACTTTTTAATATATCAAAATTAATGTATTTTGAAAGTGTGTTAGAGGAGCAACACCACCAATCCTGAAAAGAATATGGATTGGAATCAACTTGTTCTTAGTCACACCTTCACATTAAATCTGAATCATTAACACTTCAATAACTAGTTTTTGAAATTTTCTTGGAATTGAAATTTAAACCCTTTGATTCAATTTCTTGATGGCATCAAGTGCACCTATTTTTAATTGTAGCATGGTATGAAGCAGGTGCGATTGACAGTGGCTAATAATTGGTTGAGTTTTGATCTCTTTCTCCTTTTGCCAACATGTCCCAGACACAAGGTTATGAAGATTGAGCAGTACATGTAGTCACATGCTATACCATGCATCATACATGGTGTAAGAGAGCATTAATTGGGGGTTTGGGGAGAGAGAGATAAAGAGAAGAAAATGGGATGTAGCATAGGGATAGAAGAATGGAGTGTCCATGAAACAAACATCCATAAAATCTTAGGTGAATGAAACAAATCACATGGCTAAGAAGAGTGTGTAGGGACTGTTTCAGATCTGGTTGGCTTCAGGTCACACTCAATGGTCCATACTTGGATTTCCCTCTGCATCTGTTAATCCTACACCTCTTTTCCTTCTTTATTATCATCTTTTTTTTTCTTTTTTTCCTTTTTTTTTTTTTTTTTCTAAACAAAATGTATATACAATGAAGAAGTATTTTTTTTACTGCATATCATTTATGTAAAAATATTTATCCGTTTTCCTAGTGATTAATTTTCCCTAAAAAAATATCTACTGACCATTTCTATCTTTATAATTAAGTCGCACAACTTCTTCTTCTTTTAGTTTTGAATATAATTATCTTAAGAAAAAAGAAAAAAAGAAAGAAAAATATACAAGTCAAGATAGCAAGAACATGTTGAAACAGTCCCACATAAAGTGACCCAAAATATTACTCTTCTTCCTCTTTTATTTAATTAAGGTTTTATTACTTCTATCTCCTTATTTATCTTTTTTTTTTAATAAAAACTTTTATTCTATTAAGAAAAAAAGTCTTGCGCTTGAGATGCGTCAAAGTTTCAAAGAAATACAATACCTCTATATTTAGCTATTGTTTTATATTATATAAGAGTTGGTTGTGGAAAACACCTTGGAGAGACACGACAACTCTATTTTTTTCTTCTAGAAAACTAGGATTTCTAAGTCTTTTCTTATTTACATTTGTCCTAATGGAAATGCAGAGATCATTTTTAGATGATCATATTTTTCATTATGTTCTTTTTGTGATGGATTATGATTTTTCTCTTATGGTTTGTTCTTTCTTGAATAATGGGTGTGTAGTTCGCGAGGTTCCTAGTTCCATGTGAGTGGCTCAATGATCATAATATGAAGCAATCTGGAAAAATTTCTTTTGCAATTGCAGTGCAGAAGAAGACGTTTTCCTAGGCTTTGAGTAATGCTCGTGACATCTCTCTGTCATAGTTGTTGTCTCTTGCTTCAAAGGAGATATTGTCTCTGTGAAAAACCCAGAATAAGCGTATTTGGCACGTCTTGAAGAGTGTAAGAATTACTTGCATGGTAGGATCATACTTGCCAAAGGAGACAAGCTTCTAACGCACCTAGTTGTGTGTAGGAAGCTGGACTTTGCTTGGAAGTCCCTTGATTCTTAAAAGCCGGTTCCTTTTCGCAAGAAATTCTATGAGTTTTCCGTTCACTACTTTGGAAGACATGAGATGTGTGTTGGCAGTCAGATCTTGGAATCTTTCTCCAGGATTTTTACAGGTCTTTGTATGGACTAATGACTTTGTTCCAGTAACTATGAAGCTTACTAAGATGCAGTGTTGGGTCAAAATTCATGGCCTCCTTCGAAATATTGGTAATCTCATGCTATTTTCTTTATAGCAAGAGTGGTTGGTATCCCTCTTGCATTAGATAATTGTACGATGGGGAAAACTCTTGGCTTCTATGCTCGAGTGCTTGTGTATGTGGATCTGCTCTCTTCTCTGCTACAACAACTTTTGATGGAGAGTCTAGGCTTTGCCTTTTGCTCTGTGTAAAATAATTGATCATATGTTATCTGCTTGTAGGCACTTGTTAGTTATTTTAGCTATGATGGCAAGTGCACTAGTCACAAATATAACAAGTAATAAATATATCGTTATCTCCCAAGGGACTTGTGCAATACACGATGAAAAAAATACAATTACAACAAAATTTGACACAAGAACAATTTCATAATTTAGATTATTGTGCAAAAGATAAATTTAAAATGTCTTTTAATACTTTTGATCACAATTGAAATCCAAAAAAAAAATATTAAGGATGAATGATATAAATTTTCCAAGGTTAGACTTCACCAATCCTCACTCTCATGTATAAAAATAATTATCTCTTTTTCAAATAAATGTCAATCGCAACCCACTAAAATATACAAATCCTAATTCCTTAGGCGAATGAGTCTAAGCTTATCTATTAACTGTCAATTTTTTAATCAATTAAATAAACAAGACTTGTAAGCTCCACAAGGACTTAAGACAACAAGTGATATTTCCCAGTACCCCAAGAATCAATTATCAAGCCATGAATCAACACAATAAGCAGTAAGCATAAAATTAAAAATATTGATATATTGAAAGAAAATCATTTACATAGAGACATATTTATGAAAACTAATATTTATTACATGAGAGTTCATAAGGTTACATTTGACCCCAATAACAATGGATTTAGTTCCTCATAGTCATGAGAAGACTAAACATAGCAAATAAACAATTGAAGAATATGATAGAAAACCTTAAAATTGTCTTTAAATGTGACTTTCACTCCTCAACAATTGAAGATGTAGATGTCAAATGCTAATGTGAAAGGTTTCTTACATAAAATATATTTTTTAGTGCTCACAACCAACCCAACTACAATGGTGTCAAATAGTTCAATTATGTTACAAGTCCATTACAATTTTGGTCCACTGATGTCGAGCTCAACGTTGGTGGCATCAAGGGCATTTTTAATCTTTCGCTCTTGGGTTTGCCTAAGCCGAGCTCAACATCTCTCATGATGAGCTCAACAGTCCTACATCAAATTGCTCCTTAATTCTTCACCTTCAAGGGCTTCCATCCTTCTTGTATTAATCCAATGCTTTATTGATTATTTTGAAGCTCAAAATCTAACTTGAATACACTATTAATACCAAAAGTTGCCACATAATATGCCACAATTATAAATGATGCACTTCCAATCACGAGAAGACAAGAGTAACCACAACTTAAACTAACAAGAAAAACCTTATGAATTCAAGATCTCGACGAAGAAAGTATACAGAAAAATTCATCAAGGATAAGTAAACTCATTCCAAATCATGAACCAATGCACATGAATTTATATCTCGGCAAGTTCCCAATTATTCTTGAAGCAACAAATAAAGCGTAAAATAAAATAATAATGAAAAACAAAAATAAAATGAAAATTCCCAAAGTCATTCAACAATAGTCAGTAGCAACAACTACAGATCCCTAAAGATTTGGTCCTCCTCCTCCTCGACATCATCATCATCTGCCTCACCTCCTCCTCTAAAATGGCCTTGGTCCCTAGGTTAAGCAATTTGGGCAATGAAAAAGAGCCCATAAAATTGACGTTCACACCATACGTAGATAATCTCACACCGGGCGTAAATCCTCCTAAGAACCGTTCCAGGTATTTGCGTCGGGCGCAAATCAGATCGCGTTGGGCACAGATTATGTCATGTCGGGCATGACCGAAACCAAGATCAATTCTTGGAATTGAGTTGGCATGAGGCAATTGAGCTAGGCGGTGCAACAATTTTTAGCTAACTTTATCCTGTGAAAATAACAAAAACACCTAAGTAAAAGACAATAAATTATTTCTAAACATAAAAATAAAGAACTTTAGATTGTCTCTCAAAAAGCACTTGTTTAACATCCCCAAGACTGACGGAAAGTCCACTCAAGGTGGATGAAACCATAGTTGCAACATATCTCTAGTGACAAACTTCTTTCCTAACAATGGACTCTCTATCTCCACATTCCATCATCTTTGACCTTCTTGACCACCCACGGATTTGACTGTTTGACTCTCCATTTTCTTAAGAATCTTCTCATCTTTGAATTAACACCACCACTATGGTAGATGATTGGTGATAATGCAAAGGTTACCAGCACTAGTACATCCAAGGTTAAAGGTAGTGCAGCTTCATATGTGAAATACATAGTGGAACGAGTAATTTCCTGTAAAGTCATAAGTTTTCTGCTACATTTGTGCTCTAGTCATTCCCATAAAAGTAAGCAGAGATATCCTTCATAAAGGAGTTATGACCGTTAGAATCAATCATGGCTTTAATTGGGTTAAGATATATCCATTCAAAGAAAAATAATTAGGAAAGTGAGATATACATACCTTAAGAATAGTTTTTCAATAAAAATCAATTCAGTTATAATCCATGAAACAATAATTTACTTTTTAAAAGACAAAGTGATATCTTGAGTTTACAAACTATGATTGTTAATTAAGATTTATAAAAAAAATACCTATTTATCATTAAGTTATTTATGTAGTGCATTTAAGATGTTTGTGTGTAGATTATCATTCATGATATTAAATTCAATAAGAAATATCACAAAAGTCAAAATAACAGACTGTAATGATTAGTCAAGATTATGTTGATACTTAAAATTTCTATTAAAATTAAGTTTAACATAAAAATAATATCTTCTTTGACTATATTTATTGTTGAGTCTTTTAGGAAACACATTAAGGATGTTTCTATACAATCGCATTAATGATATTTTTTAATAAGAAATAACACAAATAACCAAAATGCAAACTATAATGACTAGTCAGGATAATTGAGCAATCACAACATCACCCTCCAACCACCAAAAATAATAATCTTTAGCTCAATTAATCACCAAGGAATTAAATCCTCCATTATAGGCATTCACAAGCTACATCGTGATCTTGGTATGTTGGAAACTGTTTTGGCTGAAATACAAGAGGGGGGGTGAATTGGATTTCAAAACTTTTTGAAACAATTTGATATTTTTCAGTAAAATGCAATTCCGTTTCACAGACTGGATCTTTATTTGAATTTACTGAATCAGAACAGTTGCATGAAACAGTAAGCAGAATCAAGAGTCAATTCAGAACCCAGTTTAGTAATAATACAATTCAATACTCTAAACAAATATATCGGTATTTTATTTCTTTATACAGAATTGATTATAGTAAAAGCGGAAGCAGTTCAGTTAAACACACTGAATTAGTAAGAATTAAGAAACCCAGTAAACTGGTCAACTGCTATTCAGAACCAGTTTC
>Ga0099824_1003515_pt1 | contig 22890 bp, 18 predicted proteins | sample SiratrowhiteBW_FD_76837 | JGI IMG/M metagenome (GOLD analysis project Ga0099824, IMG submission 76837) | Root nodule microbial communities of legume samples collected from California, USA - Siratro white BW | ecosystem: Host-associated > Plants > Roots > Nodule | place: USA: California... | reverse complement strand
TAAAAATATATATATATATATATATATATATATATATATATATATATATATATATATATATATATATATATATATTATAAAACTCATTAAACATTACTATAAACTTTGACATCTTTGTTAGATTGACATTTCAAAATTTATTAATCATCTCACATAAATCATATTATAAAAAGAAAAGAAATGAGATACATAATTATGAGATCACAACAGACTCATGTCAAGAGATTACAACACATTGCTAACTAAACAAAACAAAATATGAGGAACCGAGACCTATTATAGAAAAAATCCAAACTAATAATAGATGACATTACAAAATACCATTTGAAGTTAATTTTATTCTTAATTCTCATATTTGCTAATTTATCAGTGGAATGATTTTCTTTAAGAAAGACATGTGATATTTGAACTTTATCTCTTCACAAATCTTTTTCCATTTCCCTTTACAAGACCAAAAAGCTATCAAAAGAGAGGAAAAAAAGCTTAGCATATCAAAGTAGAGTCACATTCAAGTCAAATACGTCTATACCTAGCAATTCAAGAATGGTTAATAACAAGAATAACTCCTATGATCTTAGCATATAATGAATTTTGAATCCCAAGAAGAGAAGTTATCAATATACTCACCTCGTCGAATACTTCTGAAGATAACAACATAATCAGCAACACCAAGACAACCTTTAGCAACACCATCAATGTTAATTTTGACCCTACCCACATCCAGGAAGTTCCGAACAACTTGAATAGAAGAAGAAACTTTTCTAAGCCAACTTTAAAATAGAAAAGTCACTAATATCATTAGGCATAGATTTAGTGGAGGCATTACCTAACAATCTAATGTACCATTTGATGACGTGTATGACCATATTTATGTTAATAACTTGTTGAAATCTAACATGATTCTTTATCCTCTAAATCATCCATAAGAATAGGTAACAACTACTAATTGAATGTGCTTAATCAAAGGACTCCTTATACACTTAAAGAAAGAGGTTAAAAAACCATTGAAGACATCTTGAAGCCAAGACCAAATACAAATAATAGTAGGACATTGAAATCCCTACACAAGGAAAATAGAACACAAAGAAACACCCCGTTTTTGAACATCATTGCCAACAAATAATTTATTGTGAAACACCTTCCAAACAACTAAAGATTTAGCAAGAAGAATGGAATTAGATCAAATCAAATTTCCAATGACATGAACTGTGAGAAGAAGTGAAAAATTGTCTTGTTGCCTTCTAATTAAGTGAACTAAAATCCTCCAACATCCGATTAGAAGAACCAGTGATAGCAAGATCATTCAAAATGTGAATATCAAGTAAGCTACAAAGAGTAGAGGACAAAATCCAGGAGCTACCATTCCATTCATACACAACCATAGTAGATGATAGTTTAACCATATCATGATAAGGAACACCTGTAAGCAAAGATATACATCTAGTAAAACACTACAAATCATTCAAAAAATTATATCCATGCCAACAGTCTAAAAAGTATTTTCCAAAACAATGTCATAACAATCATCGATACCAAGTCATATAGAAGAAGAATGATAAATAGGTATTTTCTGTCTCTCATAATGGCAATACATACAAGGTATATTGTTGTATGCAAATCTCATGCTAGTCTAAAAAGATGTGCTTTATTCTCCACCTCAAAGTTAGGAACTTGCAAACCCTATATTTAGAGCTACGTATTTTAGACCTATTAACAATAATGCCTAACTCATTTGTCAACCCTTTAAAGAGATTAGTTGGCCATTTATAAACTTAAAAATTATATGATAGGAAGCTGGCAACAACCGAAATAACCAATTGAACTCTTACTATCATACTAAGAGTTTTTCCTTTTCAAGAAGTCAACTTAATTAATCTTATTAGGAAAAGGTTGAAGAAAACAAGTCTTAGGAGTACCGATAAAAATAAACACCCTAGATAATTCAAAAGGAATAGACCCTCTATTACAAGTAAGAATATTTTTAACTCTCCTATTAAAAATAATAGAAGCATCAGAGAAAGAAGAATGACCCTTAGAAGTGTTGATCCATTGGCCTGAAGATGAACCATACAAATATAGAAAATTCATAAGGTTAGTTAATTTTTTTATTAGCCATGCAAAACACAAAAAATGTGATCAACATAAAGAAAATTAAAACATTGTGGACCATCATCCATTGGGAGCATTTTATAAGTATTGATAAGTTGAGAGATTCCTCTACTTAAAACCTTTTTAACAAGGCTGAACAAGGATAAGGGATCATCCTACCTAACCCCTCTACTACGGGAGAAGAAATCAACGAGATTCCCACTCACCCTTATAGAAAGGTGGGCAAAATCAGAATTTGTTGAATCCATGAAGTGAAAATTTGGTGGAATCAAATTCCATCTAAGAGTATCAAAATGCCTTTTTAATACCAATGCTAAGAGATATGATTCTACTAGCAATTAGAGCAAATCTATTTGCCAAAATTTTGAACCTAAAATTGGCAACTGCAATAGTTCTAGAATCTTTAATAAACTTAGTCTTGAAAAACTTAGGAATAAGAGAAACCACATTAGAGTTCATCATAAGTAAAACTCAATTTTGAGAAAAAGTTACTTGATAGCATTACAAATATCATCCCCAACTATGTCTTTGCAAGCATGATAGAAATAGCCACCAAAGCCATCAGGATCATAAAACTATCACCACTAAGATAAAAAAAACAACATGCTTAATATCATCATTAACAGGACACCTAATCAACAACCTATTCTCAACTTCACTAACCAAGTTAAGAATGTAGTTTGAAATTAAAGAATTTTTGTTGTCCAAAGATACAAGAATGTGCACATCTTCAATGTAAAGGTCTTTATAGAAAGACAAATGTAGTCTTCAATCTGCTTAGGCTCTTCCAAAATCAATTCATCTTCCATAAGTCTATAAATTTTATATATTTTAGTAGCATTGTGTCTCTCTTTTTTTTCACTATAGAATGAAAAAAAAAAGATAGCGTTTCCATCCCCGTCCTTAAACCAATTCATTTTTGCTTTTTCTTTCTAGAAAATAGCTTGAAATTCTAAAACAAAATTGAGCACATCCATGGTTTGTTTTCCTTTAGAGAATCCAAAATAAACAAGGGAGCGTTCTCCAACTATAATTGAATTGAATTTAAATTTTGTTATCTTTGAATAAAAGTTGCATGAACATTACCAAACATAGTCATATTCCATGTTTTGACGCTAACCAAGATGGGCTAAGACATCACCTACAGTTTTTTGGAATGGACACAAAAGAAATAGATGAAAGGTGAGTATAAAAAGGTCGAGATAATCTATGGTAACTTAAAACAATATAATATGGAGAGTAAAATTCAGCGGCATGGTGGTTGCCTGGCCAAGGCTAGTCGACTGGTCACGTCGTTTATTTCACGGTGGTGCCGCTGAATTTCGTAAAGGTATACATTATACTCATAATCCCTCTCCACATTATACTTTATTAAGTTACCATAGACTATCTCAACTTTTTTATACCTTTATTTCGTCTATTTCTTCTGTATACATTCCAAAAATTATAGGTTGTTAATATCCAATTTCGTCTGGGTGAATAAATTTTAAAGAAACATAAATAAGAAAAAAAGTTTCTAATCATTTCTAAAATTTGAAAAAGAAGTTCATTTAAATTTTGAGTTTTCTTCTTATTTTCTCCTATTTCAAAAAATAAAAACATGAAGAAATAAATATATTGTGTTTTATTTTCTTTCTCTTTTAATTTCGTTTTTAAGAAAAAGAGTAATATGGTTTAAATTTTTATTCTCATCATCATTTGAAAAAAATAATAAAATAGATTCAAGTTTTTATTCACTTTATTTTCTTAAAAAAAATAATATATGAAAAAAAGAAAAAAAATATATATACGTTTTATCATTTTCATATAAAGTTTCAAGTTTATTTTTATTAATTTTTCATATTTATAAAGAAATGAAGAGAAAAGTTTGGATGGCATGAAACTTTTTCATATGCTCTTAGAAACTCCTATTCAGATCCCTAGCTCTGTTCCGTTGTCATGAGTAAAGACAAAACAAAAAGCTGTTTTTTCCTATGTGTACAGGATCCCCAACTCTGTTCGACTATAGCATAGGTCACTAGTAAAGACAAAACAAAAAATTGTTTTTTACCTATGTGTACAGGATCCCCAGCTCTGTTTCACTATCCCAGAGATCCTCAACAAAGATAAAACAAAAAGTTGTCTTGCACCCTATACATTTTTGGCATTATATGCTTCTCTTGTCTCACCTTTCTTGATATATAAACTGAGTTCATTATATAGGGAGACTCTTCATTAATCACAGAGGAATACATTCAGAAGGCAACACGAGCAAATTGAAAAAAAAGAAAAATTATAATAACATAATGTTGAAGAAGAAAGTTACAATCGAAAGAACCAAGCTTCAAGAGGCATAAGAGAATAGATCATCAAAAGGAAGTGGAAGAAGAAAGAAACTTTAGAGAAAAGACCGAGGAGAATGACCATTAAAGCTTACAAAGAGCATGTTTGAAAAGGATGACATCCAAAGGTTTTCTTTCTTTTAAGCTTTTTTTGCATCATCATTTTTCCTCCACGCCTTTGCCCATCACTCTCGTGCCACCACCAACAAACTAGCCTTACCCTTGACCTATTTGTGCCTCACTGTCGAGCCTGACACCACCAACTACACCTACTCCATCTACCTAAACATACCAAGTTCACCACTACCTTCTCATCCAATCACCATGCTCCGCCACCACTTCCACCGTGCCATCACACACCCCCATACCAAGCCTAAAGAAACCAACCTGTACCTCCACAGAACGTCCCCAACTTGTACCTCCATTCATCTCACTCATGTATCCCATTACCCCTCTACACCCCGTAAAACATTCTAACATACCATAACTCCACCACTGCAAAAAACTTCCAAATCACCACGACCAAATCACCATTGCACTACCTCACCTCCACTGTGCCTCCCACACCTTCACCCTTCATAGAGGCATCTCACCACCACAGAAACTCACCGTCAAACATTTCGGGCCACCCTTGCTCACAGCCGACATCGCCGTTACACCCCACAACTCAAACTGACCTAAAGGGTGATGTGAAGCCCTAACAACCACCTCGTCATGGTTCATTCTTCCTCTCTTACACCTTCTTACGCACACAAACCTTCCTCCAAGCCAAAACACTTTAACAACCGCCCCATGTACAAGCCAAAACACCACCGTCACACCTTCCTCTCCGCAACTCTCGCATAACTACAACCACATTTCTCTTTCCCTCGAGCCACCTTCACAACCACAAAAACTCCACCATCAAACTCCATTGTTGCCGCCGAACCGTTTTTCCGCCGGCAACCACTCCTTGTCCACCATTAACACTACCTAGTAACGTTACTGCACTACAAGCGACCACTCTTGGCCATGATGAGTGTCGCCTCCAAACACCATCGCGAGCACCACCTTCGACCTCTACCGCAATGCTACCCTATCAACCTTAGGTCTCCCAATCACCGCCAACAACTTCACCGTTCCTCCATTACACCTCCACTAGCCAAACCACCATGCACACACTCATTTTCTCTCCTGATTTACATGCATGTTGTTGGCATTAAATGTCATTTTATTTTATTTTTTTATTTTATTTCTCTCTCCTAATTTGTGTGTTATTTACGGGCATATTGGTGCCATGTCACTCTTTTTTTTTTCTTTATTTCACTCTTTGTGGGGTTGCCATTTAATGTTACCTTTTTTTATTTCTCTCTCCTAATTTGTATATCATTTACGTGCGTGTGGTTGACATATGCCACTTTTTTTTTTTTATTTTTCTCTCTCCTAATTTGTGTGTTATGTTGGTGTCATTTAATGCCACTCTTTTTTTTCCTAATTTCTCTTTCCGTGGGGTTGCCATTTATTGCTACCTTTTTATTTCTCTCTCCTGTTTTGTGTGCCATTTAAATGCAAGTGGGGTTACATTTTTGCTCTTAGTCAAATGTCAAAATTGGTTAAAATATAAAGTTTTTTTAAGTGTTAATTGTATATAGGTAGGTTCCACCTTTTTTTATTTTTTTATATATTCTACTTTTATTCATGCGGAACCCACCATATAACATATCTTCTCTTTTTTTAAATAATGATTTCGTTTGAAAGGCTCATTAATTTTGTTTAATCATTTCTTTATTTTTTTACAAATACAATATCATGAAACTTTGTTTTCTATAATTAAAAAAAGATATATGATTTTAACAATAATTTTATATTTGTTTTTATTGTTTTCATACGACGCATATACTTTGATTAAATTTCCAAATGACGGCACGCGTTATGCGAAATTTAATTAAAAAAATATAATGAAATAATTATTTTGGTTAAACATTCAATTGATTGCTCGTATCACATGATGTTTAATCTAAAACTACTTTGTCTTATTTAGACGTTTGAGTGGCCGTACGAGTCGAACAACGTCCAACCCGAGACTTCCGAAGTTAGTTTCAAAAAATATAAAAATGTCAAATTTTCGAAAGTATAAAAAAATATATAAAATATTCAAAATTAAAAATATTAACATCCAACCAAACAATTTTCAAAAAGAAAAAGAACTACATAATCCTGATTTCTCATCCCCGATGGAAATACGTAGGAGCAAGGTCAAACTCTTGTCGAGTCCCAAAAATTAAAAAAAAATATTTTTGTTTGTTTTTATCTGCATATTTGTCTCTTTTTGGAAAATAAACATTTTGAAAATCGCACTTGTTTCACTTATTTAATTAAAGGTACCATCTTATGACGGGCATTGTGGGGGTGCTAATACCTTCCCCACACGTAACCGACTCCCGAACCCGAAATCTGATTTTCGCAGACCTATCTTATCCTTGTTCTGGTTTTTCCATAGTTTTCCATAGAAACTATGGTGACGACTCCTTTTTCTAAATTTTCAAACTTATTTTAATATTCTTTTCGGATCACTGTCTCGTTGTGATCCCGGTTGCGACGTAGGTGATGCCTTAACCCATCCTGGTTGGCGTCAGACAATGCTTGATGAAATAAGTGCTCTTTAAACCAAGGGAACTTAGGAACTTGTTCTTTTACCTTTCAAGAAATCTATTGCTGGTTGTAGGTGGGCTTTTGCTATTAAAGTTGATCCTGATGGTACTATTGATCGTCTCAAAGCTCGTCTTATGGCTAAAGTTATACACAAATTTTTGGTTTAGACTATGACGATACGTTTTCTCCAATTCCAAACATGGCTTCTATTCGCTTATTCATAACTATGACAACTTTTTAAATATGGTCTCTTTATCAATTGGATGTCACAAATGTTTTTCTTAATGGAAATTTACAGAATGAAATTTATATTGACCAAGCTCTAGGTTTTGTTGCCCAAGGAGAGTCTTTTGGATTAGTATGTCGTCTTCACAAATCTTTATATGGCCTTGAGTAGTCTCCTAGGACTTGGTTTGGAAAATTCAATAGTGTTATTTAACAATTTGGTATGACTCGAAATGAGGCAAACCATTCAGTTTTTATCATCACTCAAGTTTTTGGTGCATCTATCTAATGGTATATGTTGATGACATTGTTCTTACAAGTAGTGATCACCATGATGTCTCTCAGATAAAACAACAATATTTATCACCACTTTCAGACCAAAGATCTTAACAAAGTCAGATATTTCTTGAAGATTGAGGTAGCACAATCTAACAATGGTATTGTTATCTCTCAAAGGAAGTATGGATTGGACATTTTGAAGAAAACTGGATTAATGAATTTAAAATCTATTGACTCACCCATGGATCCTAATGCTAAACTTCTGCCTAGTAAGGGGAGTCTCTTTCAAATCCTAAGAAATATAGTAGATTAGTTGGAAAATTGAATTATCTTATTGTTATTTGTCTTGATATTTCATTTGCAATGTTGTGAGTCAATTTCTTAATTCCCTATGTGCTGATCATTGGAATGCAGTCATTCGTATATTGAAATACATTAAAGGTTCTCTTGGAAAAGGCTTACTATATGGTCATAATAACCATAGTAAAATTGTATGTTATTGGGATGCTGATTGGGCAGGATATCTATTTGATAGAAGATCTACTTCTGGATATTGTGTTCTTATTGGTGATGATTTGATTTCTTGGAAGAGCTAGAAACAACATGTAGTGACAAGATCCAATACTGAAGCAAAATATAAAGCTATAGCCTCAGCTACCTGTGAGCTTATTTGGCTTAAACATTTACTTAAAGAATTGCAATTTGGAGAGGTAAGTCATATGACACTCATGTGATAACTAGGTTGCTCTTCATATTAGCTCAAATTCAGTCTTTCATGAAAGGACCAAACATATTGAGATCAAGACTGCATATGTTAATTCATGTGATTAGTTAGCTGATATTTTTACTAAATCTTTACGAAAAACTAAAATTGATTATATTTTTAAGAAGCTTGATACATATGATTTATATGCACCAGCTTGAGGGATGTGTCGAATATAACGGGCTTAGCCCATATTTTTTATTATTCTATTATTAGTTTTACCCATAAATAAACAGTCTCCATGTGTATATTTTACACAAGGGAGATTAATCAATATTTATTTTTCTCCTTTCTTTTAATAGTAGGTATATTAGTGTTGTGTTCACCTGGCACACGAAGAAGGGTGGGACATGTAGAAGTAAAATTGGACACAATAGGAGATCCCAAAATCTAGTCACAAACATGGGCATAATCATCACGAAGCCCATGTAAGGTTAATAACATGAAAAACTTGGACCTTTGCTCTCGTTCTTTAGAAGGACCAGAGGCAGGAGGCAATAACTCATTAAAATTATGAAGAGCATGAATTTTACCTACATATTCTGCCATTGTACCATTAAAATGTCTGGAAGCAATAACATTGAAAAGATTTTGACATACACCATAAAGACGTTGAGAATCATTGGTGTATAATAATTTTGTCTATTCTCAAACTTCTAAACACGTCTTATAAGAACAAAAAATTTGTTTTAAGAACGAGTGAATGATAGATTTTATAACAACACATAATTGGACATCAATTTTCAGCCAACGAGAAACCTCAGTTTCAACAACATGAACACCACACTTAGTAAGATGATCAACATACTTCTAACTCTCAAGTCATAATTTAATATCTAAATGTCAACACCCAATTTTGTCCGGGTAAAAAAAATTGTTTTTATTAATTTCTCAATATTAATAAAAAAAATCTTTTGGTTTAAATTTTGGATTTTTGCTCTTATTCTCTATCATTTTAAAAAAAATGTGATTTAAATTTGTAGCTCTTTTTCATTTTAGGAAAACTAAAAATAATAAAATACAAAAATAATTTTTATGATTACCTTTATTTAGGTTTTTAGGTTCTTTATCAAAATTAAAAAAACGAGATATGTAGTTCTTGATCTCTTTTATAATTTCATTTTATATTTCTTTTCTAAAAAAAAGGTAAATAATAATAAACAATAAAATTGGTAAAATTGAAATTGGAGCACCCTTCCCATACAAGCTGCACACCCTCACACCACCAGAAAACTCCAAATTTTTTTGATTCTCCTGTACGCTCCTGCTCTCCTCTACCATGCTTCCCTCTGCGCAGTGCTCCCTTATGTGTTGTGCTTCCCCCTGCAAAATTACCTCATTCTAATAAAAGTGCTCCTGCAACACTCCCCCTTACAGCTAGCAGTTCCCTAACAAGATGCTATGTCTCTGCAAATCCTTGACCCAATCAACCCTCTAGCAGCATATGCGTGACTTATTTTCTTTTTAAAAGAGGATTCACATAGATGAGGGGGGCGGGGGAGGGATACAGAGAGAACCCAAAGACACAATTTGGATTCTATATACAGGTCATTCCCATCTCCAGGTTTACACTCTCTTTGTCACACAAATTCTCCTACCCACTCAAAAATGGAGGGAACATAAAATATCATAATCAACAACAACAAAAATACAATTAGAAGAAGAAGAAGCAGGTATGATTGTAAATTTGACGATTTGATGTATCAATGCCTCAAATGAATGCCATAGTCTGCTTGTTTGAATCTAGATGACATAGTCTGTTTGTTTGAATCTCCATGCCATATTCTATTTGTATCAATATCTTGCTATTTCATTTTGGTTTTTGAAAACATTACACCCTCCCATCCACTTCCATTCCTGCATCCACTTGCCATTCCTGCATTAATCTTCAGACCACTTAACTCTGTTACCATCATAGACTCCGACGAGTCCCTACCACCATGAACCAAGCAACCAATATTGCCTCCACCGTCACCAAGGGCAAGTCGTTGTGTTCCATCATAACATCATTCACCAAAAAACCGAAAAATAAACTCAACAACAACCACCAACAACCCTTCTCTTTCACCGCGGGCCGCTAAGCCCTCACCTCCAAGCCTCATCAAGCTAACCATTAGAACCACTAGTAGCCACCCTTGACAGCTTCCACCAAACCTCCAAAACCCTCAATTTCCCCCACCCATCGTACACCTCACCGCCTTCAATGATGCTCGACTTGCACCGCCACTACCATCCGCATCCCCCCATCACCATTCGCTCCGCCATAACGCTCTCCGCGCAATGCCCCTTGCCCTTCACGCAACTAAACCCCGTGGCTCGCTGTCGAGACACCTTCACCATGAGCCATCATCAACGCTGCCGCTTTCACATTGCCGCCATCAAAGACGTTCGTCGTCGTTGCCGAGAGCCATGCCCTCTCCACCGCCACGAACCACCTCCCTTGCTTCACTGCCATGGCCTCACGCCGCTGCCCGCACCACCGTCGCCGCCAGGAGAGGAGCTGAGGGAAAAGAAAAATGGCGACAAAGTGAGAAAGGTGATGAAGAGGTGTTTATGAATGGTGGTTGGAAGGAAATGAGAATGAAGAATGGAGATGAAAAGAGAAGAAGGGTGGAGCGACGCCACACCTTTCCAACCCTAAAAATTAGGCTAACAGCGCATATGATGAGTAGTTTTGGGAAAAACACATTGCTTTTAGCGCCACCCTATATTATATTCCCACCACATTTGCTTGGAGTTTTCCAATTACCATTAATACCCCTACCTTTGTAACAACAACACATTTTGGGCTTTGGTCTATTTTGCATTTTTATTAGTTTTTCATTTTTTAATTTTTGTTTGAAATAAATATTTTAATTAAATTTCCAAATGGCTGATCGCGTTATGTAGAATTTAATTCGGAAAAGTTTCAATATTTCCTTTACATATTCAATGACCGCGCACGCATCAGGCGATATCCAATGCGAGTTATAGGAGTACAAAGCATGGTCGTTCGCACCTAATGTAGTCCTACCATTTTCAAAATCAAATTTCTAATTTCCAAATATCAAAATGTTTAATATAAAATTTCAAAAAAATATAATATTTTCAAAAGTACCAAACTATCAATTTTCAAAAAAAAATTTCAAAAATATAAAAAATATAAAATTTTCAAACTTAAAACATCAAAACACCAGCAAACATTTCCAACAAAGAATTACGTAACCCTAATTTTTCATCCAAGATGAAAATACGTAGGAGCAAGGTCAGACCCTTGTCGGGCTCCAGAAATTAAAAAAAAATACTTATTTTTGATTCATCTTCATTTTATCTCTTTTTGGAAAATAAATATTTTGAAATTCACACTCATTTTACTTATTCAATTAAAGTTACCGTCTTAGGACAAGGGTTGTGGGAGTGCTAATACCTTCCTCACACGTAACCAACTCCTAGACTTAGATCCGGTTTTCGCAAACTACTCTTATCTTCATTTTTTGGTTTTTCCATAGTTTTCCATAAAAACTATAGTGACGACTCCTCTGTTTTCAAAATTTATTATTCTTTTTCTGATCGCCGTCCTCGTCTTGATCCCAGTTGCGACACTAAAGATCAAGTATCGCAATTTCGTTCCATCCAATTTGTCAACGAAGAGATGAGCATTAACATAATTAGTATGGATAGAATAATCAAATACAACGACAGCGAAAGAGGCTATAGATAAAATGAGAGGAACCACCTTAGAGGAGAAAGAAAAATCCTAAAAATCAAATGAACTCCGATCAAGATGCGAAGGCAAGTTCAAAATGTGGACAACAAGGAAACTACGATGGTGGTAATCGTTGCCTAAAACAGTGTCACACGACCCGACACTCGCAGCGGAAAGTATCAATGGTGACATAGCAAGGAGCGACGTGTGAGGGAGCATCGGAGCCCCAATCTCAACAGCATGGTGGTCAGTTGGCTGAGATGAGTCAACTGGTGATGTTGTTAGTCAAATCAACGACGACAACGTCGACAAAGGAGGTTGCAATAGTGACTGAGACTGTGCTATGAATGATAGCAGTGCACAGAGAAATGTAGTGGAATAATGAAGATGACAATGACAAAACAATGGATTTACCAAACAAAATTAATCGTAACCCTAAATTTTAGATATCACATTAAAATAGAAAAATATAAGATTAATTTTCCTTATATAAAATATACACATAGATATGTTTATTTATAGATAGAAATAATAACAAAATAACATATAATATGAACTAAACCAATTATGTTTAACCATGATCCCACTAACAGACAAATGTTATGATGTTTCACACTTGTGGTCAAGATGGCTTCCTCTAGCTGAGTGGTAGTATAATACCACTGATCACACTAGCACCAAGACCACTCTTTATGAGATCATGTATGGGAAACTGGCCTCGTACATCTTCCCTACCTACAAGGGAATCTAACGAGGAATTGGCAGATAGAAATATTACCAAGCAAGAAGAGATGATGAAACATAACTTCATCCAAAGAAAGCCCAGGAAAGGATGAAACAAGTAGCTGACTTACATAAGAGTGATCGAAATTTTGAGATTAGTGGTGATTATGTTTATATTGAGCTACATCCATATAGACAAGTTTCCGTGACATTTTGAAGCAATGCAAAACTTAGTCCTAAATATTTTAGGCCATTTAAACTGTCGGAGTGCATTGGTGTTGTAGCTTATAAACAGGATTCATATCATTTTCCATGTTTCTTAGCTCAAGAAACATGTGGGAACTTGATTACTACCACAAATTTACCATATCAGCTTGGAAAAGAGTCTAAATCCATATTAAACAGAATGACTATTAGAAAAAAGGAGCTACTGGTGACTAAGGTGTTACTAAAATGGAAGCGTTACCTACCAGAAATGTCACATGGGAATACTACTATGATCCGAAGAAGTTTCCAAACTTCCATGTTCGAAGGCAAGGATGCTATTTATTACGAGTCTTCACATTGCTATTAGTTTTTCTGTTGCGCAATTTTTCCGTTGCACCAATCTATACCTTTCTGTTTAATGCAACTCTATTAATATAGAGTAGCTTTATTGTATCCATTTATCATTGAGAATAAAAATTTCCTTTTCATGAAAAGTTGAGTTCCACACCTACTCCCTCTTTATGATAAAAGTTGTGTGCAGTGTTCCAACATAAAGCAACTTTATTGTTTCCAATAATCAGAAGGAGCGCGTAGGCATGCATTATACAAGTACCAAAGCTACAATACCATCTAATATGGTATCAGAGTGGGTACATCCCGCTCTGCTTCCGCTGCTATGCAATACACCACTCCATGCATGAGTTTGTTTTTCATTTACCTTTTTTCTACGTTCAAGCTTCTTCTTTCTTACTAAAAGATTCCTTGTTTGGTTTTTAAGTGCATTTCATGATCAATCTTGATTTTGCTAAACATGAGTCTTTCAAAGGTAGAAACTCAACAAAGTGCAGAATCTCAAAACCCACTAAGTCCATATTACCTTCATCCAAGAGAAAATCCTAGTATGATACGCTTTAGTCCACAACTTAATGGCAACAATTATCACCCATGACAGAGGGCAATGAGACATGCTCTACTCTCAAAGAACAAATGAAAATTTGTAGATGGAAGCATTCAAAACCCAACGAAGGAAGACGTTTTATATGAATCATGGGAAAGGTGCAATGTTATGGTGATTGCTTGTATTACTCCTTCGATTTCAAATCAAATTGCTCAAAATGTCATTTATATTGTCAATGCCACAGAACTATGGGAAGATTTACAAGAGAGACACTCCAAAGGAGACCATTTATGTGTTTCTGATATTTTGCGAGAAATACACTCGGCTAAGCAAGGAGAAAGAAGTATATCCGAGTTCTTTACTGATCTAAAGATTCTCTAGGAGGAAATGGAATCATTGAGACCCACACCAAACTGTGTATGCAAAAATCAATGTTCTTGTGACCTTATGAAGAACGTTACAAAATAAAGGGACTCCGAATACATCATATGCTTCTTAAAGGGACTTAATGATGGTTACAACAATGTGAAAACTCAAATATTGATCATGGAACCTTAACCGAACATTTACCGTGTTTTCTCCTTAGTATTACAACAAGAAAGACAACTTATGGGTGAAGTTACTTCTGATGGTAAAAGTTCATCTATCAACACTGCTAGTGCAACACACTAGAAACAAAATGGAAAGAATAATGCTCAAGGTAACTGGAGAGGACAAGGAAGAGAAGAGCGCACAATCCAAATTTTGGGAAAGTACACCTATTGTAACAAGATGAATCACACAACAGAAGAGTGTTATTCTAAACACGGATATCCACCCTGATATAAGAATAGAAATGAACATGCATCTAATAACATAATCTCTGACAGTGTCATTGATTGTAAAGGAAACAAGTGAGGGACACACACGTGATCAACAATATTCAATAGAGAATCAAGAAGGCATGCAATTTACATAAGAGCAAATGGAGCAGATATGGCAAGACTCAAAAGATAGGTCCACGCATAAAGCCAACAACATTGTGGGTGAGTCTACTGCATTAACTTCTAATAAAGGTAAATGCATAAAAAACTCTTGGATCCTAGACACAGGTGTAATAGATCACGTTACATGCACAACACAATTTTTTTAGTCTATATAAAATTAAACCTATAAACTTTCAGCTTCCAAATGGTTCATTTGTTACTACCAACCACTAGAACTTTTTTTCTCTGAACACCTCTCTTTAACGAATGTTCTATATATTCCAAAGTTTAATTTCAATTTAATATCTGCACAATGCTTAATATCATCATTGAATTGTATCTTAATCTTTGGTCATTAGCATTGTTAGATACAGGATATCAATTCACTTAGGATGATTGGGAGAGCTGATCGTCGAGACGGACTCTATCTCTTGAAAGAAAGCAATAATGGTTTTATTGTCAGTTCTTTTAATTCTAGAAATATTAATAACAGTGACACTGATCTATGACATAATAGACTTGGGCACCCATCTGCTGGTGCTTCACAATATATTTGTAAAAGTTTTCCTTATGTTTACTTTAATAAAAGTCATGTTTGTGAATCATGTCACCTTGCTAAGCAACGCAGGTTACCTTTTACTCAAAGTGATCATGTTTCTAAAAGTATTTTTCAACTCATTCATATAGACATATGGGGTCCTACCAAGGTTGCTTTTATACATGGTCATAGGTTTTTTCTCACTATAGTTGATGACTTTAGTATATATACTTGGGTACATTTGATGCATAGTAAATCTGAAACTAGAAATGTTTTGTTAAAATATATAACTCTTGTGCAAAATCAATTTAATACAAAAATAAAATTATAAGATCGGATAACAGACAATAATTTATGTAGAGTGACTTGTATGAAAAGATGGGGATTATACATCAAACTAGCTTTGTTGAGACACCTCAACAAAATGCCATTGTTGAGAGGAAGCACCAACACATATTCAATATTGTAAGAAGCCTTCTTTTTTATTCTGATGCCCCCATTATTTATTAGTCATATACACTTAAACATGCTATATATATATATATACATATATATATATATATATTATAAATAGGATACCCTCCATTGTTATTTAGAAAAACACCCCATATGATCTTCTTTATAGAAAGGCACATGATATGAATAATTTGAAAACTTTTGGAAGCCTCTGTTATATACCTACTTTATAAAGAAATAGATCAAAGTTTGACCTGAGAGCAAAGAAGTGTGTTTTCCTAGGATATAGGGAAGGTACGATGTGAGTGTTGATATTAAGACCAGAGAAATTGTTATTTCTAGAAATGTCATTTTTTATGAAAATATTTTCCCCTACAAAGAAAAGAAAAACATTGATTTGAGTATTTAAGAGCAAAACAATTTTTGAGTTTTTATTCGATGAACCTATTCAACAGAGCAATACTAGTAATAACGTAGAAAAGGATGAAATCCTAAATGCCATTAATGACAATACTAGAAAGTCTACAAGGATTTAAAAAAAAAAACCTTGCATTTCTCGATGATTATTATCATAACATTGTTGAAGTAGTTATTGATAAAAGAATTAAATATCCTATATCAGATGTTATGAATTACAAAAAACTGTCAAAAAAACATTTACAATATAGTCTTGCTCTATCTGTTAGTTGTTGTGAACCCAGTTGTTTTGGAAAAGCTGAAAAGAGTCCTCAATGGCTTGAAGCTATGGCAAGGGAGATCGAAGCACTGAAACGTAATGACACTTGGAATGTTACTTATTTGCCCCATAACAAGAAACCCATTGGATGTAAATGGGTGTATAAAATTAAATACAAGGCTAATGGGAGTTTGGAACGCTACAAAGCCCACCTAGTAGCAAAAGACTATAATCAACGTGATGGAGTAGATTATTTGGAAACTTTCTCACCCCTTTCCAAACTCACCACTGTACGGACTCTACTGGTTGTTGCTGCAAAGAAGGATTGGTTTTTAAAACAGTTAGATGTTGACAATGCTTTTCTGCTTGAGGATCTAAATGAAGATTTATATATGACAATGCCTCCAAGTATGAATACTCACAAAAAGGGACATGTTTGCAAGCTAAAAAAGTCATTATATAGGCTCAAACAATCCAACAGACAATGGTTTGCAAAACTTTCTTCCTTCTTACAAACCATAGGATTCACACAATCCAGTGCAAATCATTCCCTTTTCACTAGAGGTAACGAATCAAAATTTACAGTTTTACTGATTTATGTTGACGATATAATACTTGCAGGAAACTCTTCTTGTGATATACAAGAGATTACTACTTGCCTTGATAAAAAATTTAGAGTAAAGGATTTAGGTAACTTGAAATATTTTCTTACGTTGGAAGTAGCTAGATCACACAAAGGAATCCATATTTGTCAAAAAAAATATGCATTAAACATCCTATCACATTCTGGTTTGCTAGCATTTAAGTCTACTATCACTCCCATGGTCAAAGACACCAAATGTTTCTTTGAAATAGAAGCTGAACCATACGATATTGTTTCATATCAAAAGGTGATCGGAAAGCTTTTATACTTGACCAATACCAGACCAGACATTACCTACGCGATGCAATTTCTTAGTCAATTTACAAAGTCACCCACAGTTCATCACTACAAGACTACTCAATGAGTTATCAGATACATAAAGCGTGCTCCAGCACAAGATATTTTCTTCTCAAAGGGATTCTACGTCATAGATCAAAGGTTTTGCATATTTTGATTGGCCGGCTTGTCAAAGTACAAAACGTTCTACGACAGGGTATTGCATGTTCCTTGACTCATCTCTTATAAGTTGGAAATCAAAAAAGCAAACAATTGTATCAAGATCATCGTCTGAAGCATAATACCAAGCATTAGCTGCTACTATTTGTAAAATACAGTGGCTCAATTTTTTGTTAAAGGATCTAAAGCTAGAAGATATGACACCTGCCGTCTTATATTGTGACAGCTAATAAACTAGATACATTACCTCTAATCCAACCTTTTATGAACGTACTAAATATATAGAAATTGATTATCACATAATAAAAGAGAAACTTCAAACAAAACTCTTACCAGTATCAACTCAACGACAACTTGTAGACGTATTCACTAAACTCCTTGGACCAAAATCTTTCATTGATATCATAAATAAGCTTAATCTCATCAGTAGTCATAAGTAATCGTAGTTCAGCTTAAGAGGGACTATTACGAGTCTTTACATTGCTATTAGTTTTTCTCTTGCACGAGTCTATATACCTATCTATTTAACGCAACTCTATAGAATAGCTTTATTGTATCCATGTATCATTGAGAATAAAAAATTCCTTTTCGCGTAGTCCCTCTTTACGATAAAAGTTGTGTGCAATGTTCCATGGTAAAGTAACTTTATTATTTCCAATAATCAGAAATAACGCGTAGACACACGTTATACAAAGTAGCAAAGGTACAATACCATTTAATACTATGAAGGGAAATGTTACGAAATTTGTTATTTAGCATTTAGATGGTTTAGTAGTTACCTCTCAGGAGTTAGTTATCATTTTGTAATGATTTAATTAGTAATAATATATTAAGATAACAACTTTGCGAGTTACTTTTGATTATTGTTCTCATTCAAAATCTTTGTCGTATCTTTTGTCTGGAATAATATTCAGTTTGGGTTCTCGGTTAAATCCACTGCTTTTCTGTAAACTTTCCAATTGCTATTCCTAAATTATCACTTCTACATAAAAACAAGAAAATCCATGTACCCATATACAAAAAAATCAGACTAGATAAAAATGATGGCTAAGACAAATAGACATACTCTAAAATTTTCGCCGCTAAGACAAATAGACATCCTCTAAAAATTTTCGCCTCACCCACCAGTATTTTTCATATAATAAAACTTTATTATATAAAAATTATATAATAATTATAAATATAAATATTCATACATTCATTATATATTTTAAAATATACTCCTCCCTATAATATTTTATAAAAATATATTTATATAATCACAAAATAATTAAATTAAATTTCTCCATCAGTTTAAATAAAAAAAGTTCAAATCAAAAATACATATCAAATTACTTTTACTGTTAATTTGCTTGTAAACTTGGTCTGTAGGCTTGACTATCTATACTAAAAACTTTCTTTACTTTTAACCATTTCAGCGTAAACCCAACATTTTATTTACGTGGAGGAAACACTCCTGTGTGTGCTACACAGGTAACTTTACACTCTACCCATTAACCGGCTCCACCATAATTAAAGTTTCAGTTTCCTTTCTAACTTGTTTTTGAATCACCTATTATTATTGTGTACTGAAAATATATGAGATGGATTTATTTTGTATTCCTTTTTACACAAGACTGTTTTGGCTAGTTACGAAGATTATTAAATGCAACTTGGCTAACAGTTACGATATTCAATTAAGTTTACAAGTTATTATAGCTAGGACGGATTATTGTGTCCACCAAGACTTTCACGTTTCTAAAGGAAAGGACTGTTGGTACTCTTGACATAGTTTAAAAACTAAACTCTTCAGATTCAGGGTAGGAGACATGTACAATTACCAAAACTAGCTTTACTTCATTTCTTATTTCATCAGTGTACACATCGGTTGCAGAATGACACCTGACAACTGAGACCATATGTATTCTTCATATGAAAATCACACAAGACATGAGCAAAGCTATTTATGGGAGCAAGCCTTGAGACGACACAACAATTAGAATATTGTATTAGTAATCGGAAACTGCGACAGACAAAGATAACTCCAGATTAAGCTTTACTGTCAATAGCCATTGGCACAGGATCCCCCTTTCCTGTTCTTGCTTGTTCTAGTTTATTCATTTTAGCAAACATGCCGCCATAGAACTGTGCGTCCTTCTTGTTGTATTCTCTCACTTTCTGCTTCAGAATTTTGTATTCCATCTTCACATCCCTGATATCATCCAAAAGAGTTGATACAAAAAAAAAAAAAAAAATTCATATACTAGCACAGCTATGTCTCTCTGTGTCTCTATTAAACTAAGTATATGACTGCATATTCGAGTTGATCAATTCGGAACAAGGGCATACCTGTTCTCTGGCTCAATCTCGAGGGCTTTCTTAATGTCCATCTCAGCCAGATCCAAGTCCACAAGATGAAGATATGCTTGTGCCCTCCGGTACAATGCCTTTACATTTCTACTATCAAGCTCCAACACCTACGTTATAAAACGAAACTCTCAGGGATGTCAGCGATTCACGATTCAAGCTATTCCACTTCGATTTTTTGAATTCAGCTATGGAAACAGAAGAAACAGGTTTAGGCTGAATAAAAAAGTACCTTTGTACACAACTTCTCTGCCTGTTTGTAGTCCTTTAGCTTCAACTTACAGGCTGCATTGTTGAGATTGCATGTGATTTTCAATGCCTTAGCTTGCTGCTTCTCCTCATCCCTGAAGGAAGAATCATACTCAATAAATTTGACGGCCTGTCACCATGAGAGAACGGACAAATGTCGTTAGTTCATCTTACCACGCATGACTGTCATAAATAAAATCTTTTGGCACTTATAGGGATACCTTTTCATATCTCTTTGACGCTCTTTCATATTTCCCAACCTTAAATAAAGCATTCCCTTCTTCCTTTTTCTTCCCAGCTGCCTCAATCTTCTCTGGTGTATTCAGATCCCATGATTCCTTCTCCTGCATTGCAGCCCCATTTTCAGTAACTAAACTTGTTTGAACCTAAAAGATCCTTTAAAAAGGTGAAGACATAGCTCTCTCACCTTTACGAAGGAAAGCAGCTCAACTTCATAGTACACTGGTGAATTGGGAGGAACAATAGCCAATTCCTGATGGGACCCAGATGGACCAAACGCATATTCGGGTTGTATGATCAGCAATGCAATTTCACCTTTCTTCATGTTCTTCACAGCTTGGTCAAGCCCATCAATTACTTGCTCTACATGGTCGATCAAATGTTCTGCTTAGTAATGTAAGCAAAAAGGGACTTATGATTCAAGAGGTTAATATGAATGTTTAAGTCACCTTCATCAATTTTGAACTCGAATGGCTGTTCATCGTCATAGCCCTTCTTAATGAAAATAGTTCCATCTTGTAGCTTGCCAATCAATTTCACTGCAAAAAAGAAATTAATTTCAATTTCCCACCCAACACAAAACATTTAATCAAGGAGATTTGATAAGACTATATCAGAAATATAAGGTTCCTAGAAAACTATACCCTGAACTACGGCTCCATCGTTTGGCCGTTCATATCCCTCTCCTTCCTTCAAAGTTTTCTTGAGAACCTTCCTATCTTTGGTAACGTCAGACACGCTCTTCCACGAGACCAACTCAAGATCCACTTGAAGCGAAGCATTTGGAGGCACGGCACCTTCTTCTCCTGATGCTGGCCTTCCACTCTCACCAAATGAATCTGTAAAACCTTGAATGTTAATAAACTTGCACAGGCGAATTTGTACTCAGATATTGCTGATAATAGAACTCTAACTCACATTGTGGCTTCACATTCAAGAGAACTTTCTCTCCCTTCTTCATTGTTTTCACAGCCTTACCCAAAGCAGGACAGAAATACCCTGTATGAAAATAGTCATGAGATTGTTACTTCCAACAGAAGCCAACTAACTACGTCCTAAAGAAAAACAATTGAACTTTGCAAAGCATGAGACTGACCCTTTTCCACAGTGAACTCCGCCCCATCAGATTTTGAAATGACCGTTCCATCTTCAAGCCGAGCTTCATACTTGACTGCAGGAAGGAGAAAAAATTAGGAAACTTTTAAACAATACCGCACAACAAGGTTCTCAAACAGGTGATTCTCAAAGACAAAAAAAAAAAGATAGAGTTCAGTACCAAACACTTCATCCAGGTCCTTAGGATTATCCCATTTCTCCCCTTCAGTGATTATGTTCTTCAAAATTCCTCCATCCTTGCATATGTCCTTCACACTTGTCCAAGACAGCAATTCCACATCAAACTGCAGAGTTGCATTGGGGGGAATAGTGGGAGGAGATCCAGACTCTCCATAAGCCAATTCTGGGGGTATTGTGAAGAGGGCATTCTCACCTTTCTTCATAGTTTTAATACCTTCATCCCATCCCTTGATCACTTGCCCTGCGTTAATCAAATCACAAACCATTCATGATCACAGTTATCATCATTAATCATTTAAGATTAATTCTCATGCATTAACAAAGATAAAAAGTTATTGAATTAACTGGCTTTATTCTCTAATGCTCACTCTAAATATAATTCCTAACACAATTATTGCAAAAACTAGATAATTAAACTCTAATAATTTTAAAAACAAAATTAGAGGATAAGAGTGAATGATTGATGAATGAATCTGTACCTTGGCCAAGTTTGAACTTGAAAGGTGTACCCCTATCACGGCTAGAATCAAATTGGGTTCCATCAAGCAAGGTTCCGGTATAATGCACTTCAACTTGGTCTCCACTGTTGGGGGTGTCCCAACCTTCACCTTCCTTCAGCAGCTTCTTCTTCAGGCCCATTTTCCCAATCTCCTTCTCCTCCCCAACCTTAAGGATCGAACTCCCCATTTCTTCCTCAGGCATTTCCTCCTCAGGCATTTCTATGTTGCCAGCACTTGGGAACTCGAAATCCTCATCCATGGCTTACCAACAAGCTGACAAATGCACTAAAGAAGTGAGAGCTCACAACTCAGAAATCACACGAACACAGGAAACGTTTCTATGTTTCTCACACGATCACAGCAAGTTGTTATGTATATATATTATTAGGAGTGAAAGAAGAGAAGAGATGTGTCTAGAGATTTCTATAAGCCAAAGTTGTCAAGATGGTTCCAGAATTATCGCGTCAATTCCATTTATTTCATTTATTACTGTTAACGTGACAATGATGATGGAGTCTCAATTTCAACATTTAGAAGCAAGTTTTTTTTTTTTTTTTTTTTTTTTAATTTAAAAAACCCAACAATAAAAATTTTTTTTTTTTTTTTTTTAATAAAAAAAAAATTTTTTTTTTTTTTTTATCTTCAAATTTGTACATGAAGAAGTCATGTTTTACGTGAAAGAAG
>Ga0099824_1003512_pt1 | contig 22893 bp, 8 predicted proteins | sample SiratrowhiteBW_FD_76837 | JGI IMG/M metagenome (GOLD analysis project Ga0099824, IMG submission 76837) | Root nodule microbial communities of legume samples collected from California, USA - Siratro white BW | ecosystem: Host-associated > Plants > Roots > Nodule | place: USA: California... | reverse complement strand
GGAAGAAGAGTTTAAGAGAAAAGAGAAAGAGCAAAGCTAGGGCAGCGAAATACAATAGAGCCATACTGGAGGCTTTGCTTGTGCTATTGATTGTTGGTTCTGATTTTGATTCCCATGCTCTTGGGTTTTTATAGACACAAAAATGGTAAGCTGGAAAAAAAAAAAAAAAGTCTAGAAAAATGGCGGGGCAGAGGGTTGTTCAAATTAGCTGAAGAAAGGACAAAACTCCGAAGGATTGGGGGTTTGGTTTTTACGTAAATGTGATTTTAATTCGTAGGTGGTAGCGTGAGTTGGCCTCAAGTGGTACGTGGGTGAGTAGGGTCGGTAGTGAGATTTCTTGATTCCAAACTAAAAAAATAGTGTCGTATTAAACATGTGAATATAGTTAATTATATTTTTTAAATCATCAATAATTTTTTTCACAATCTGCATTATTTAAAAAATATTTTCAATAAAAATTATAGCAAGTAAAATACAAATAGAATTTTAACAATTTTAATTTTGAAAAAAAAAATCTTTTAATAGATGCAACTATAGTAAGAATAGTTAATATTTATTCTACACGATATGCACAGGGAGATAATTAAATGACTTCAACCGACTCAGTGTCTCAAAAAAACATTATTTTATTCTCATTATTAAAACCTTTCTAATGACTTAAACCTTTTAAAATTTCACCATCAATATCATCGTTGCTTAAGTTTTTCAATAATAAATAAAATAAAAAATACATGTCCTTATACGTATTAGATTTCTCAATCTTCTTTTAAGATAACCAAATGTATTAAAAAAATGGATCTCAACAAACTCTTGAACAAACTCAAGATTTTATTGTGTGTATTTAGACAGAGTTTTGTCTTACAAAATGGACGCTTTGGAAAAAAAAATTCATATTCAATTTCCATTTCACTTGTATTCTTTTTTTCATTGGTAAAACCATGTGCAAAAACAGATTCTCTATATCTTTCAAAGTACTTAATTTTTACCACTTCTGTTAATATTTTAATACGAATGTATTTTATTTACAAACTTTTGCTAATTCCATTTACAATAGTCAACTATTCAAACCAAATAACTTCACTTTTAATTTTAGACCATTAACTTTTTTAGTTAATTGAAGTAAAACTTGCCTTATGTTTGAGCTTGAGCTTTAATTGCACATTTACTATTTACATCACTTTCTTGATGTATTTATGACTAAGATTTTATAATTAAACCATTTACATATTATATAGCTACGTTGTAATACTCTAAAATAGTTTTATTTGTAGTGCGAGAGCTTATAGTATAAAAAAGATTGAAGTTATGACTATCACAACCACACAATGTGTATACTAAACCAGGATTTATATTTAATAATTTTTAATATACATTAATGTTTTATCTATTATCAAATCTTGATGCTCTCACATTATTAATTGATATGAAGACCATGAATTTCTAAATTTAGAATATTTGACATTTTTAAAATAATCATGGAAAACGTGTATTACTATTTACAATATAAAAAAAATTATATTATATATTCTTCAAACAAGTACAAAGTAAATAAAAAATACACTTAGAACGAGTATAAACAATAGTGGTAAAACATAAAATACAAAATACTAATAGTAATTAAATAATAATAATATAATAGTCTAACTTTAAAGTACTATAAAATAATATTATAATAATAAACATAATAAAATAATATAATAATTATTTTATATTGAAAAGTAATATCAGAAAAATAAAAATTATGATAGATTATATCATGTGAAACATTTTTTTACGATTAAAAAGTGAAATAAGTTAAAATAAAGCGAATTTTACATTTTAACATAAGTTTTTTGTTCAAAACGTAAATAAAAGAGTTTTTATAAATTAATTTTAATTTATATAGAAATAAATTTTATATTTTATATTTTAAAACGCGAAAAAGAAGACGAAAAAGCAAATCCCAATATGAAATTTGAGGATGGTTGCATTTGAGCTTACGAATCTATGGTTTTAATTTTAATAATTTTTTTATAAAAATAAATAAATATTACATAAATTTGTTTGGATTGAGAGTTAATTTTAGATGAAAATATGTGAAAACTTAAATTGTAAAGATTAAAAAATGATAAAATTTAAAGAAAAAAATTATAAAATTTGTGAGTATTATGACAATAAAAATATTTAATTGATAAATAATAAGATAATATATAAATAATTATTTTATTATTATTATCATTTTTTTTATTATTTTTATTTTCTAAATTTATTATTATTATTTTTATTTTTATTAATACTTCATTATTATTTCATAATTTTATAGTAGTAGTTTATGTTTTATTATTTTTAGTATATTATATTATATAATTAATCGTATTTATTTTATGATGATAATCATAATAATAATAATAATTAATTATATAAAATTATAATATTATTTTAATGGAGTTTAAAGAATTTCTTGACAAATCTCTAATCTGATTATACCTCGTTTTTGTTTTTACATATTATTATATTTTATGATTTTTGAAGTTTGTTTACAATAAAACAAAGTCGTTGGAAACACTACACGATAAAGAGTCTGAGGTGGAACTAAAAGAACGATGATAAATTATTTTTTGGTACAATGAATAGTTAAATAGGTGGACAAGAAAATTAGCTTTCACGTCCAGGTGTCATGGGTCCACAGCTACCTGCTTCGCAGCTACCGGTTCCATGTATTGACTTACGTAGTTGGGCAATTATTAGTGCAATCAGTAGTGATATTTGTTTTTAGAGTAAGTAAATATTTGTTTGTTTAGTATAATAAAAAAAGAATTAAAATTTTAGTAAAAATATTTTAATTTTATTAATTTTTATTTCAATTTTGTTAGTAATAGAGGTAATTAAACTCTTCTTTTGGTCTTTAATAATTACTATTTCAATTTATTAGAAGGAAAAATTAATGCTAACATGTAATTAACATTTTTAAAAGTTTTAAATTTATAAAGAAGAAAAAGAAAGAGTGAAAGATTCTCTTCACCCTCTACTTGTTATATAATTCTTAGCGGTTCATTTAAATTAATTGTTTATTAATATCACTTTTTCTTTAAAAAATACATATGACAATTATATCAATTATGTATTCAAATCAATTATTAATAAAGTTTAAATAAAATTAAAGTTTTTATATTAAAATTCTAATTTGTTTTCTTTTCATACTAAAAATCAAACTGTCAATATTTATTATAGTGAATCAAATATTTATTCTTATTTTTATAATGTCATAATAGAAGTAAAAAAATAGTGTTTCTTAATCATTTGATCATATTTTTTTTTACTAATTATTACTTTTTTTACCATGAAGATCATTTTTAAAAAAATTACTTTAAATAGAAATTAACAACTAGAGCAAATTTATTTAATCTTTTATTTTTGTCAACGAAAAGTATTTAATCTACCTTGTGGCATAGAAAAAAAATGCAAATAGGATTTAAGCAATTTTTATTTTGAATTTCTTTTAGAAGATAAAAAATAATAGAAATAATTAATATTATTTTATATACACAAACATGTTGTATGAATAACTAAAAATGTTTTGAAAGAACTTAATATATTTCTCAAATTTCTTTTAAAAGAACCAATTGTTTTATGCATAATATATAAAAACTCTTCAGTATATATTCAAGATTTGATTTTGCATATTTAGAGATGATTTTATCACTCTATTTTTTTACTACATGTTTAACACTTTTCAACAAATTCGTATTCAATCTCCATTATAATGTAATATTTTGGCACTATAACAACATTTATAAAACCAAAGTTTCAATTTTTTTTTTAATTAATGAACTAAACCTTTTACTAGATATATTGCTACGTCACTTATTTAGTTTGCCAACTTTGACTAATTCCATTTAGTGCAGTTAACAACTCAAACTAAATAATCATAACTATTACAAACTCAAAATTTCCAATTAGGGGGCTGGCTAATGATTGAATTTCAATTCAAATCTTCGCATTATTACCTTCTGATTGAAATAAAATAAAGTTTCACACGTAAGTGAAACTTGGAATTACTTTGTGCTATTCACATGTCTTTCCCAATGTTTTGGACTGGGGTTTGATAGTCATGGAAGAATCGTGAATGGAGGTGGGCTAGGGGCACTAATGGCATATTGATTGTTTTTGTATCATATTGGCTTTTCTTTGGACCATCTCTATGCATACAACAACCTAATTTATGAGTTTCATTTGAAAGCTTCAAATTTTCATCCAAAATCATTTTTGTTTTTGTGAACATGCTTTTAAGACAGACTCTTCATAAAATAAAATCTTGAAGAGATGTTCAGTTTCTATAAAATGGCGTATGTCTCGGGGGGGACAAAGAAGTCACTTTCTTGTATTCTATATTAGATATGGCAAAGTTGATAATAAATAAATAAACTACTACTCCCAAGTGGAAAGAAATATATATTTACCTAATAATACTCTTGACTACTTTTCACACCACATACCACAAATGGAAAGTGTTTAATTGAAAGATAAGAAATAGAAAAATATGATATAATATATTTAGAAGAAAAAATGGAGACGTTACAATCAAAAACAATCTTTAGCTTTAGGGCTATATGGTCAAATTAAGATTATCGCAATCTCATGGTGTCCATAATTTTCTATAGTTTATATTTAATAAATCGTTTTACACGTTATAGTGTTTAACTATAATATTTGATACATTATCATTTTTTATACATTCATATTCTTAATACCAACACCATGAGTTTCTAAAATCAGAATACCGTACACATTTTTTTAAATATATATAAATTTTTAAGTAAATATTATATTCTTCAAAGAAATATAAAAAAATAAAATAACGTAGCACGAACATAAAAAGTAGTTATAAAATATATGTATAAAAATAGTGTAAAATATTATAGATGAAAGATATTATAGAGTAACTTTAAAATATAGAGGAAAGATATTATATAGTAGTTATAAAATATAAAGACTGACTTTAAAATAGTGTAAATTAATATTATAGAGGAAATATAAACTTAATAAAAATAATATAATGATTCTTTTACAAATAAAATTATTTTAAAATTATAAATTATGATGAATGAATTCGTTTGCTCTATTTTTACTGGTAGAAAAAAATCAAAATAGATTAACTATTTTTTCACTTCTAATTTATGTAGAAATTCAAAGTAATACTTTTTAAATTGTATATAAAGTTTTTATAAATTAATTTTAATTTATATAGGAATTAATTTTAATTTTTAATTTTATATGTTAGTACGAGAGAAAAAAAAAGGACACGGAATTTAGGATTGGTGTCGTTTGAGCTTACGTAACTATGACTATGACAGTTAATGCAGGTACAACGCGGAGGTGTCGGGCATAATCAGCGTCCTATGCAGACAAAACCACACTTCAATGCAGAGTTTTGGAGGAGGAATGGAAAGCAAATTTGTAAATGTTTTTTTTTACAGCCATCTTTTAATAAAAACTTATTTAACAATTTTTTAAATAATAAAATACTCCATTTATATAATAATAATAATAATAAGAAATATAAACGTAATATTAAAATAAATAAAAGATTGTATGAATGATAAAAGATATCAAAATATCATTATAAAAAAAAGATAAATTTTATTTAGTTATAATAGCAGTACACGTGGAGGAGTAAAGCACATGGGCCCACATTCCGCAGGTACCGCAGGTCTGCTTCACGTGGTAAATGCATGAGAAGGACGAGTCTATTACAACTACCTACTTCCTATCATTTGAGCATAATATTTTATATTTTTATATTACAAAATTGTTAATAATTTTCATATTCATGATTTTTTAAAAATATATTTTAATTGGAAATAGAGTAAGACTACTTGACTATATTGTTATGCTGTAGAATGTAAATATGATTTTAACAATTTTAAGAATGAAAACATTTTATCAACAGACGTAAGAATAATAAAAGTAAATAATATTATTTTATATGTTATATATGAATTACAAAAATTACTAAATGTCTTGAAACATTTCAAGCAATATTAATTTGAAGACATTTAAGTAATAAAAGCATTAAATTATTGACCAACCACCCAACTATTATGAACAGTATCAGTTGTAGATAAATACTACTGTTAATGATATTATAAGATGACAAATTAAATATTAGGATGATATAAAAGTAATAATCTAATGATATACACCATTCATCGTTATAAATTATTTATTTCGATTGTTTTCCAACTAATACAGTCGAAACAAAATTAGAAGAAGAATAATGATGATGCAGAAAGAAAGGAGAGAACAAATTAGTTATAAAGGAAAAAAAATAGAGTACAATCTAGTTTTTAAAATATTATCTCAATCTTTCTAAGAACATTTAATACGCATGTTGGGACTAAGTAAAATTTTCCAAAAAGATACACATCTTAGGACTAAGTAAAATTTTCTAAAAAAGTCACTTGATATTCACTCGCAACATCAAAGTACAAGAAAACTATGTTCATCAAACAATTTTGCTACTTGAATTAAAAGGAAAAAAAAAAAAAAACTAAAACCTGAGTACAAGGGATCTTAAATATAGATCTTAGTTTTACAAATTTCCTTTCAAAGTACATATAAATATAGGATCTAAACATTTAAGATCTATAACGTGAAGGAAGGAAGAGTTGTTGTAGAAGAACTCTCAATATCTCAAGAAGAATAACTTCTTATACCCACATACCAAAAAAATATTGTGGGACCAACAGAATTTTATTTAAAATTTGAATAAAATAAGATATACTGCTAGCAAAAGAATAAATAAGAACAGTAAAAAAGAATAATATAAAATTCCAAAATAAGAAATTACATTAAATATGGTCTACGAGGACAAAGGCAGAACAGATGAAGGATCTACAAACAAAAAGACTCTCATGAGACAGATTAGACAGATTAGACAGATTAGAGAAGCAATCAAGTATGTCATACTAAAAGGATCCTGGAACAAGGTGAAAAAGTCAAGGAATATCATATACATTTTTTAAAGTAAAAATATCTATTAATATTTATAAGATAAAGTATAATTTATTAAGTAAATATTATATGCTTCAAAAATATATAAAGTAAATAAAAATAACTCTTTATGACTAATATAAGTAAAAAATATGAAAACTAGCAGTAATACATAAGAATATAATACAGTCTAACTTTTAAAATAGTATAAAATAATATTATAGAACAAAGATAAACGTAATACAAAAATATAATAATTTTTATTATACTTAATATAATATTATAAAATGAAAATTACGTTTAATGGAATCTTTTCGACTTATTTTTAGTGTTTGAGAAGTTAGTGAATTAAACTATAATAGATTAGTTAATTTTGGTACTTCTTAGTACGCAGCAGTTAAAAGTAAATTTTAAAAAAAAATATATATGATGGATTTTTTATATTAAATTAATATAAATAAATTTTAGTTTATATAGAAATTGTTTTTAATTTTATACTTCAAAACGAGAAAAAAAAAGAAAGACAAAACCCCAAAGAAATTTGGAATTGAATTGTGTTTGAAGTTACGTAACCAATTTAATGCATTTCTAATAAAGGACATAGAGACTCTTTCAAAGTAGTGTACTAATAAAGAGGGAGAATAGTTTTGTAGATACATTATGAAGATGTCACGTGGGAAATGCGTGATAATGACCTGTCTACACCTACTTTCTAATTATTTAAGTACATTAAATATACTCTTAATAAATATTTTACATTGATGATTATTTAAAAATATTTTTTTAATTGAAAATGGAGTAATTAACCGATTCGATCTGAATGAAAATATGGTTTTAATAATTTTAACTATGAAAAAGTTTTATCAACTGATGGAACAATAATAAAAATAGTTAATATTATTTTATATGTAATACATGTATTAAAAAACGATTAGAAGATTTAAAACTTTAAATTTGTACAAGTATTATTTTTTAAAGACATTTCATATAGTATGAAGAGTTCTTTTTGGTAACGAATTCTTTAATTATTAACAACTTATTATGGATAAAAATTAGTTGTATGTATAAAAGTTAAAAGTATTTCGGCATATGTAGTATTATACATTAAAATATTAGTATTTTAATTACATAATCAACGTTGAGATTGATAGTAACACTATAAAATAATTAATCAAATGAAAGATTAAAAATATATGAGTTCTCCTAACACTTATTTGAGTAAAAATTCATTAAAAATAATAATAGTAAGTGAGAATTTTAACATATACATCGTTCAATCTTTATGTATTTATTATTTTATTTATTTTTCAACTCATTCGAATATCGAAGTGGCTTTATAGATATATCTTGAATCAATTTAAAGAGTAAAATAATACATCTTAATTATGTAGAAGGAAACAGAAAACATCTCACTCACAAAAGATGAAGGAGAGTACATGATGATCTCAGAAATCTTGATCTTTGGAAGAATATTTTATACTCATCGTCAGTTCAAGTAAGATGTGTACTGAATTAAAGCTTTCTTTAGAAGGTAATAAAATCATCAAAGAAATCATATTTTCTCTTTAGAATGGTGCACTCAACTGTAAGTGTTAGGACCGTCTAGTCAGACTATTTAATCCTTTGATGTTCACATGAAAATCTTTCTACACCTCTGTCTTCATTAATTTCGATGTTGTTGATGGACTATGTTAAGTCCTTAGTAAAAGAGTTATTAGAATGTCTACTCCTTGTAACCACTAGACCGTCTACTACGACTAAAAATACAAGATTAGAAAAAATAACAATTAAGGCTAAATAAACCTAATTAGACGAATTTTAATTAAAAAAATGAATTTATCGTTGATTACAGTCCACGGACACCATGATTAAAGATTCTAAGTGTGAGTGAAATTATTCTTATCAAATACCCTAAACTTATCCTTTTGCACTTCTAGGTACAATTTACTAGTGACTAACAAAAAAGAGAAAGAACAAACACATAACATATTAACAATAGGCTCTAGGAATGTGCAAAAGCAAGCAAAATACAACCTTCAAAAAATGAAGGAGTTAAGAAAGATTGCTCATGAGTAAATTTTAAATAAAAATTAGTAAAATTTGGTCAAATACTACGGCAGTTGGGAGCTCCCAACCGACATAGTATGTCCCTCAAGTTAAAATTAGGGATTTCAAGAGAGATATTAACCCTTGGGTGTCATTTTTCTCTTACCCTTACATTTTTCTCTTACGCTTACATTTTTCTCTTACGTTTTCTTCTCCTTCACCTTCTCCTCAGCCTCGCTGCCGTTTTTTCTCAGCTTCGCATGGTGTCGTTTTTATTCTCACTAGTTTTCATTTGTATTTCGCGTCGCTTTCTCTTCTCACTGGTTTTCGTTTGCATCTTTGTTGTTCATTGGTTTTGCTAGGGTTAGTTTGGCTCCATTTTTGGCTTCTTACATGTCCGTTTGGTCTGCGCAAGCTTCTTGGTTGTCTCAGCTGAATGCTTGGTTCGACACCCCTTGCCTCTTCTCTTTGTAAGAGGTTAGCAATTTTGTAAAATTCATTAAAAATAGTTAGAAATTTATTTTTGACACAAATTTTTTATCAGCATCTTGATTTAGTATATATTTGGTGGTAGAGTTCTTACATTGTATAGGTTTATCATAGATTTAGGGTTTCAAAAATTTAGGATGAAGAAACTTCAAACGACCATAACTTTTGATAGAGAGCTCCGATTGAGACGCTCCAAAAATAAAAGTTGCTCGAAATTGGGCTCGGTTGGGCCTTCGGAAATTCCAAAATTCCATCATTTAGGGTTTTTTTTATTTTTTTGTTATTTTTCACCTATTTTTTTTAGATTGTAGCCTTTTATTTCACATATCTATACTTGTTAGAAATTTCTAAAATTTTTTGTGGTGTTTTCTTGTATCAATTAAATATTTATCAACTCATTACTTTTGTTTAAAAAATAACTTTTTTGGGCCTAAGTGAGGGATTGAGTCTTAAGGTGCAACCCTCTTTATTAGGAAAGTCAAAACCTTGATTGAGGAGGTCAAAATGGAGTCAACCATGGCTAACCACAAGCCTACATGACTATGCAACATCAAGGGAGCTTTGGAGCTTATAAACACTTAGAAAATGCAAGATTTGAGCAACATGGGACTTGGGACATGTGTATATGCAAAAATTATAAGTGTAACTAGACTTTGAACATTTTAGTCCCACATCTGTTATACTAATGAGTATTAGGAGCCCCTACGCTTATAAATAAAAGCCTACCCCTACTCTTGTACTCACTTTGAAATTGAACTTGATTTTGACTATGCATTGTGCTTGTCTTTTTTCTTTTAAAGTCACTTAATTTGGGAGTAATCTTCTCCTATGTTCACCACCAAGGAACCTTCCTTGAAAGTGAGCACCCTTCTTGAGTTTCTCTCTAGAAACTTGAGGAAAAGTTTAAAGTTCAATTAGAGTCTTCCACTGCCTCCTAAAGGGTTTCTATCAACATAGCAATTTTGCGTTTTAAAATTTTCTAGCCTCATTTATTTTATTTTTCTTAAATTTTTTATTTTTATGTTAATTTTATTTTTCTTTATATATAATATTTTTTTTAAACTAACATGTTATTCTAGACTTGTTGTATTTCTTTTTTTAATCCTATAGTCACTTAGAATATTGAACTATCTATTAAGGAAGAGATAACAGAAGAGAATCAAAATTGCACGAGAACCATAGAGGAGTCAATCATATACATGAGTCCTAGAGACTTTTCTAGCATTGTAAGACTCATTATGAAAGAGAAGATTGAACTATCTGTTGAGAAAGAGATAGTTGAAGAAAATCAAAATTGCAAGAGAACCATAGAGGAGTCAATCATGTACATAGTCCAAAAGACTCTTCTAGCATTGTGAGATCCATTATGAAAGAGAAGATTGCTGAAATGAAGCATGTTCTCTTACAACTAATCAACTCTTACCAATTTTTTGGCATAGATCATGAAGACCCACATACTTATCTATATACCTTCTATGAGTTAAGTGGTACGGTTGGAATTATAGGAACTGATAAGGAAGCATTATTTTCGAGACTCTTTCCATTCTCCCTTATTATAAACGCTATGGCTTGGCTTTAATCTCAGCCTAACCAAAGCTTGACTAGTTAGAAGGACGTGAAGACTAAATTCTTGGCTCATTTCTTTCCACCGTCAATGAATACTGAAGCGAAGGCAACTATAGCTACATTTGTGCACGGTATTGATGAACCGTTGTGTGAAGCATGGGAAAGATATAACCATGGGTTTGAAGAAGAGATATAGGTGCAGATTTTTTGTAATGGACTTAAACCACAAATAAAGAAGATTTTGGATGCTTCCTTTGGTGGCTCAGTTTTTTTCAAGACTACAGACGAAGCAATCACTATTATTCAGTCAATGGCTTCTACTGATTTGAGAAGTCAACATGGAAGGACACTGGTACAAAGGAAGGGAGTGTTAGAGTTAAATTCTCAAGATGCCCTCCTAGCTCAACATAAACGTTTATCCCAACAAATAGAAGTTCTCACTCAGTAGATGGCAAAGCTCCCTCAATAATTACAAGCCATGTAGGCCAATTATTTCCTAGTTTAGCAGGTGATGATGTGTGATTTTTGTGGAAGAAATCACTCTAATGGTTATTGCTGATTGCTTAGTAGTTCTCAAAGTGAAAAGGTGAATTATATAGGGAATCAAGGGTAGTCACAATTATCCAACAACCCTTATCAAAACTTTTACAACCAAGGATGGAGACAAAATAATGCTAATTATGGTGGAAGGCAAGAACATGGAGCATCAAATAATGGATTTTACCAACAACAAAACTCACTTTGGCATGAGAAAATAATTAAGTTGGAAGATACTTTGCAACAATTCATGCAACTATCCCTACATAACCAAAAGAACAGGGAAGCGTCTATTAAAATTTGGAGGTACAAGTAGGTCAACTTGCAAAACAAATGGGAGACCATAAAGGTTAATCATTATCTCTGCAAACACCTAAGTCATCCCAAGGAGCAATGCAAAGCCATTATTAGTAGAATTGGGATAGATGTTGGGTTGAGTGATGAGAGAGAGATGGTTTAGGAAGAAAAGACAAAGAGAGCAAAAGTGAGTCAGGAGACTGTAGTGGAGCAGGAGAAAAATAAAGAAGAGAAAAATAAAAAAGAGAAAAATAAAAAAGAGAAAAATAAAAAAATAATTAAAGAAAGAGAAAAAGAAGAAAATAAAGGAAAAGATAAAGAGAAAGAAGAGGATATTAGAATCCCATTTATTAAGAAGCTTTCTTATCCTCTTGCACCTTCCAAGGACACAGGAAGGAAATTCCTTAGATTTAAGGAAATTCTAAAATAGTTGCATATTAACATCCCTTTTTCTGAAGCCTTAGAGCAAATATCCTTATATGAAAAAAATTAATGGGGGATCTCTTGACAAAAGAAAAGGAGGTTTGTGGAAGAAGAGACTGTAGAATTGGAGGCAGGCTGCAGTGCTATAATTTAGAAATCTTTGCCCGTAAAATCCAAGGATCCTGGTTGTTTAACTATTTTAGTAATCAAAGGTGATTTACCTATGAGGAAATCTTTATTGAATTAGGGGCCAACATCAATCTCATGCCCTTTTCAATGATGAAGAGGATTGAAAACCTGCAGGCTCGCTCTACTAGGATGACATTGCAACTTGTTGATAGATCCATTAAATATTCTCATGGGATGGTGGAAGATGTGATGGCAAAGGTAGGATATTTCACTTTTCCATTTGATTATGTGGTCATGGACTAACTTATTTGGACTAACTTGTTGATCTAGTCTTTGCGTTTGTGTGGTACCATCCACCAAGATTAGATCATTTATCAGGCTCGAGACATCAAACAATCATTTCCTGGAAGGAAATCCAGAGATTTAGATAGAATAAAGATATGTTTCACCATCAAAATGGAGATCAACTCAAGATGAATGGAGCTCAACGCAGATTTCTTTGACGACCGCCCCCGGTGCAACAAGAGTGGCACCTAACACCATATGCAAATTTTGAAATTTTGGATGTAGACTTGAACTAGAACCCGATGCGACTTTAGTGGTGCCTGACCCAACAGGTAAAAAGAATAAAACATAATTTTGAGCTTGGGGTCTTGCCCTATTTGGAAGAGGGGTGAGATGTTAAGGATGCGAATGTTGATGATGCAGAAGAAGATGACCATATTTTATGATAATTGGGATCTAACTTTGTAGGATTTTATTTTATTTTGTCCTTTAAATTTCATTTTTTTCTTCAGTTTTTCATTTTTTTAAGTATATATGTTTATTATTTAAATTTTAGTTTTTATTTTTTAGCTTTTATTTATTTACTTTTGTTTTGATAATAAATTGTTTAACCTGGCTAGTGTGACATATACGAGGCATTTGGTTAAATGACTTGGAGTGAGTTTTGCATACCACTGATGATAATTTCTTGCTAATGAGAATTTATTGTGTTGTTCTCTATTAACAACTATGAATTAAATGTTTTTTTCTGTTGAGTTTATGTTTGTGATTGCTCTTGTGTTTTAGCGACTGAATGTGCATTCGTATTATTTTATTTGTAATTAACAATTGTGACATTTGTACCAATATTTTAACCAGGTGATATTTTATGCTTAAGATTTTAAATTCACCGTGTTTTATCACTTTTGACTCATAATTGACTTTGTTTGAGTTTCCATGCTAATTATTTCATTTGCATGTTTACAGATGATCAAGGTCACTTTTGTTTTTATGTCATCATAGTTTGCGCCAAATAGCCAACCTTGTTTTTTCATGAATAAAACCTTGATGCACCCTTTTGAGATTTAAAAGAATTTTTCTTCATCCTTGAACCTTTAATGTCTAAATGTTTTAACCTTGATTGCTTCACTTTGAGTTGAGAGAGTAAGGAGATCATGGTACATAGTGTGATTGAAGTTTGGGGGAAGAAAATTAAGCCTTTGAGCCTTTTAAAGAAAATTTTCTACATCCTTAAATGTTTTAGCCTTGACTGCCTCACTATGAGTTGAGAGAGCAAGGAGATTATGGTCCTTTGTGTGACTCAAGTTTGGCGAAAGAAATTAAAAATATTACATAAAGGAGTATAAAGTGCAAATTAGAAAATGGTTATGATACATACTTTATAAACAAAAAGATAAAAAAAGAAAAAATTTAAAATTAAAATAATGTGGGGAAATTATGATATTGGTTTAAGTCTGGATTAGATATAGAAGAGGTCAAAATGTGTTAAATTAATGAGTTAAACAAATTGCTCTTTGCTTGAAGTACTTTGATTATCCAGAAAAACCAATTTTTTTTCTTAGCCCATCCATGTTACAACCAAATAAAAGCCTTGTGATGTTGCATGTTTTTGAAATTTTTTGGCTCTTGAAACGAAAAGCAAAGTTAAATTGTGTGAAATTAGTGGTTGAAGAGAGAAAATCGTATCTTGAGCCAATAGTGTGTTTAAGTGAAACACTTTTTCTGGTGAAGAATTGTATCTTTAGTTGTCCATGAAAACATTTTCCCATTATTGTTAGTTTGTATTGAAAATGCTATATGCACTTTCTTTGTTACATTTTCACTGAGAGCATTGTAGCTGAATCTTGACTAGGAAACAAAATCTTTTTTTTAAGCTTTATTGGAGAGAACATCAAGTATTGACATGTGAAGTGATTGTGTGAATTTCTCTGAATCGTTATACCAATGCTTGGTAATTATCTATTTATGCTAGGTTACCATTGCTTGAGGACTAGCAAGGTTCTAAGTTTGGAAAAGTTTGATAACATTTATTTTTATCATATTTTTGGACTTATTTTTTTTATAACAAAATCAACTCTTTCTATGTTTGGGACATGCTTTATTGTTTATATTATTATATTTTTGTTAATTAAGTATTAGAGTATGAGAATTGGATTTGTTCTAAATCCCTATTATTTTGTTGAAAAAAGAAACAGGAAGCATTTGATTTAGAGGAAAAAGGATTCAAGCCCATGAAGAAAGAATAGAAGAGAAGCTGACACAGACAAATTGTGCGTAACGACACTTTAGCTGGGTCGAGCGCCAGTTGGGTTGTAAGAAGTCATGTGGTGCAATCCTGTCTCCGAGACTCTAGACAAGAATATAAAGGTCACTGAGCTAGAGTCTCGGTCAGGAGGTTAACAGGATATTAGGCCTAATTGGCTTGTTTGGCCCTCAAAACAAACTTTTGGATCCAAGTTTAAAAGTTCAAAACAAACTTTTGGAGCTTCAAGATTACAAGACCTCTAGTTGTAAAAATTGTATAGAGTAGTATATAATTTAGTTTTGGCCTTGTATTTTGGGTCAAAAAGTGTAGAATTTTAGGCCTTGAAGGCCATAAGAAAAAAGTGAACGGTCACCTTTGAAAGAAGTCTCTAAGAAGGTACCACCTAGGAAAAATGAGTTGAAGAAGGCCCCACATGCCTCTCCAAGTAGGCGCCACATGGGAGCTTCTTCTCTTAGCTTCTTTTGCCACTTGTCCACATCTCATTCAAGAGTATTTAAAGTTTGGGCTGCAAGTTATCTTTGCTGCATGGCACTCTCCCAATGGAGAGGATCCTCTCCACTAATGGCTTGCACTTGTCAAGATCTTATTAGAGAGTTTTTGTGAAACTTGCAAGACAAGTCATCTTTTATTCTATAAATAGGAAGCTTATGAAAATGAAAATTTAGTTTTGAATGAGTAATTAAATGTTGGCCAACTTTTGAGTTGTCAACTTGTTCAAGAACTCTCCAAAGAATAGTCTCCTTTCTAGACTAAACTCTTGCTTCCTCCTAAGTGTGTTGGCCTAACCTCAACCTCTCTTTCACTTCCAAATCCATCTCATACAACCATAACAACAATTCTTCCAGTGCATATACTCCAATTCATGTTCAAACATCAAATTTACAAGAAGAAGTACAATCACTAGTATAAAAAACACTTTTCACATCAATTCTGGAGAACATACCACATCGGTTTCAGAACCGATGTAGATGAGATGTAGAAAGTCTGAACTTTCTACATTGGTTCCAGACCTAATGTAGTATATTGATAAACTACATCAGTTAGTGAACCACTGACATTAAATACCCATCGAAAATGGTCTCTAATCTATATAAGGAAACACCATAGAAATTTTCAGAATTTTTTTGACAAGTATACGTATGTGAAATAGAAAAAAAGGTCAAAAATACTAAAAAAATAAAAAAAAATATATATGTAAAGTTCTGATGATCATTATGTTATATGATGTTATGAGAGAGTCCTATGTTTCAAAGAGTAGAGATCAGGTTAACGTATGTCTGTTTCTATTTGGAAATTCATAGTTCGGTACATAAAAGGATGAAAGGTAGGAACTAGAGGGGTCAAAGGAAGTACTTTGAGTAGGTGAATATCTAGATAGCTTAGAATAATGTCCTAGACTAGGATATTTCAGAGGGCAAACTTGGTATTATCTGACACCTACTGAGTGATAGTTGATTTATATGCTATTATTGACATATTTTATGACTAAAATCAAATCTCTCCATACTTAAAATGTGCTTAATTCTCATATTTATTTTATTTTTGTTAATAATTGATCATGAGAGTAAAAAAAAGGATTTAATTGCTAATTTAGTGTATCTTAGGTTAATTTTAAGCAGAAAAATATTGGATTAGAAGATGGAGGACGAAAGACTTGGAAGAGTGATAGAAAGAGAATATTGAAGTAAAAGAAGCCACACCCATCGTAATAAACCTGAGCCCAAAGCAAGAGGACTTGGGATCAATTCTAGAGAAATGTTCTCGATGCACTGGTGAATATGTTTTATTTAATCATTATTGTCCTAAATAAGGAATTATTCATAAAGTAACTCCACCATATTCATCTGAATCCAATGGAGTAGCTGAAAGGAAAAATATGACGCTTCAAGAAATGATGAATGCTATGCTTATTAGTTTTAATGCTCCTGGTAATCTTCGGGGTGAAACTTTTCTTACAACATGTGTTTTGCAAAATAGAATACCACATAAGAAAATTGGAAAAACACCCTATAAGTGGTGGAAAGGTTATCAACCTAACCTTAAATATTTAAGAGTGTGGAGGGGTTTAGCTAAAGTGATGTCACATGATCCTAAGAAAAGGAAAATAGGTTCTAAAACTTCTGATTGTCTGTGTTTAGGCTATGTTGAAGATAGTGTTTCCTATAAGTTTTTTATTTTCAACAGTGATATAATTGAATGTAATAATACATTAGAGACGAAAAATATTGAGTTTTTTGAACATATTTTCCCTTAAAGGTTACGGGTACATCTGAACGACCTATAGACATTGCTAATGATGTCATGTGTGAGGATTTGAGAAGAAGTAAAAGATAGAGAAAGGAAACTTCCTTTGGCAATGATTTTATACTTATCTTGTTATAAATGATCCTTTAAGTTTTTTAGAAGTTACTAGTGCTCCTGATGCAAAGCATTGGGATAAGGCCATTAGGACTGAAATTGATTCAATTACGAAAATTAATACTTAGACTTTAGCAGATTTTCCTAAAGGAGCAAAACCTATTGATTGTAAGTGGATCTTTAAGAAAAACTACCATCCTGATGGATCCATATATATGTATAAAGCAAGGTTAGTAGCAAAAGGGTTTACTAAAAAACCCATTTTGATACGTTTGCTCCAGTGACTAGGATTTCCTCTTTTTGAGTGTTGTTGGCTCTAACATCTATCCATAAGTTAGTTATTCATCAAATGGATGTTAAGACAACTTTTTTGAATGCTAAACTAGAGGAAGAAATTTATATGACTCCACTTGAAGGATGTGTAGTTCTTGGTAAAGAGGAAAAAATATGTAAACTTTTAAAGTCTTTGTATGGGATTAAATAAGTGCCAAAACAATGACATGAAAAACTTGATAATGTTTTACTTTGTGATGATTTTTCTACTAATGATGCTGATAAATGTGTGTACACTAAATCTGAAATTTGTGAATGTGTCATTATATGTTTATATGTGGATGACATGATGATTTTTGGTACATCAATTGATGTAGTTCTAAAACAAAATTGTTTCTCGAATCTAAGTTTGAAATGACAGACATGGGTGAAGCAAGTGTGACTCTAGGACTTAAAGTCATAAGGAAGGGAGATAGTATATTACTATCCCAAGAGCAATACACTAAGAAACTTCTTAGGAAATTTGACTATTATGATTTTAAATCAGTAAGTACCCCTTATGATGCTAACTCAAAATTAAAACAAAGGAGAATCCATTTCTCAATCTCAGCATGCCCAAATAATTGGGAATGTATTGCATTTAATGAGTTTTTCTAGACTAGACATTGCTTATGTAGTAAGTAGACTGAGCAGTATACTCAATGTCCTAGTTAGGATGATTGAGATGCACTTGCAAGACTCATGAGATATTTAAGAGGTACAATGGATTATGTCATTGAATATGTGAACTTCCTACTATACTAGAAGGGTACAATGATGGTAAGTTGATCTCTAATTTAGATGAGACAAAATCAAGTAGTGGTTATGTATTTACTCTTAGGGGTGGTGTAGTTATATGAAGATCAACCAAGCAAACCATTATTACTAGATTAACAATGGAATCAGATTTTGTTGCTATTGAAATGGCCAAAAGTGAAGTTGAGTGGTTGAAAATTTCTTAACAAACATTCAGTTAGGAATGAAACCAAACCCATTTGTATTAATACACTATGATTGCCAATCGACAATAACTGTAGCTAAAAACAAAAGTTACAATGAAAAGAATAGACATATATAATTGAGACATAATGTAGTAAAGCAACTGCTAAAGAGTGTTAAAACATGTTTAGGTCGAGTTCAAGAAGGGGGGGAGGTGAATTGAACTTCCAAAAATTTTCATAAAGATGTTTTTTATAAAAATGTAGAATGAAATATCTTTATTAAAATCTACTGAAAAAGGATATTTAGAGATGCACAACAAAGATTCAAAAGATTTCAGATCAGAATCAATAAACTGGAATAAAACACAAAACTGAAACAACTCACAACAGTTAATTGGAATCGTTAAGAAACAATTAATTGAATACTATATACTCAATTAAACAGTTCAGAGTACAAATCACATGCAGAAACAATTGATCAAGAAGTTGACAAGAACACAAATTCTTCAACTAGTAAAAATACCAGAGACAAAAACGGAAACAATTAGTTGATTATAAAATGTATTTTAGAATTCTTTAGAAATAACTAGATGAAAATAGTATTTGCAGTGAACTCCAGACCAGTCACACCATAAAGCAATTCAGTTTAATTGACAGATCAAGAAATAATAACATACTCAAGAAAATAAGTTTTCAAAATTCAATATGATAAATAATGATATAAAAAAACAATACACACTCTAATACTATTAGAAAGAGATTCAGTGAATTATTCAGATGATAAAACAGTTTCAGAAGAACAAAGAACGACACCAGAAGTGTGAACAATCAATTATGCGAAGAGAACAATTAATTGAACGAAGCACAGAATATACGATCAAGCGTTCAAGAAGAGAGAAAGAACGATCAAAAACACAAGATTTTATACTGGTTCACCCTTCCTTAAGGGCTACGTTCAGTCCTTTGTCAACCAACAAAGAATTCCACTAATCAAGATCAACAAGATCAGTTTACACAAAACAAACCCACTTGTAACCAATAAGCAACTACTGCTCCCAGCAGCAAACAACCTACTGCACCCTACAACACCTGTCTAACCAATGCGGAACCCTCTGCACTAAACTAGTTACAATGACAAACCCTATGTAAATTGTAACAACACGCTCTCAATACAAAGATGATCAATAAAAGAACAATTACAACAATGATTCTACTCGACAGACTACAAATTGAATAAGAATAGAGTAGAATACTTAGCTCTGGATCAAAATCACAGTTTCACGAATTCAACTCAAAACCAAGCTCTAAGATCAATATTGTTGATATTCTTTTTGATGAAAATTGAATGTCAAAGGTATTCACACGTTTTCTCTCCTGGAAATTTCACAAGTATTCGCTCAAATGACTTAGATGTTTTGAAATCACGTACTTGCCCTTTATATAAGAAATCTAGTTTTTAATCTTGTTAAAACTTCAGTCGATTGTACCAATTGTTCAATCAATTAAATTTCTCTGTGACTTAGAAGAAAATTCATCAAGTTTAGATTCTGAAAACAATTTACTGAATTCCTTTCTGAAATAGGTTTTCAAAATCTGAATTGGCCTTATTCAAAACCTTTTATCAATTTGATTAAGCAAAATTAATTTTGGAGCTTACTTTGAATTATTTATCATGCAACTTATGATTTTGAACCAAAAACTAAATTCTCACACACAACCTAAGTCTAGGACCAAAACTCCACCAAGCTTTATGAGTCTTCTTGCAATCCACTTTTCTAGCTATGATCCATTGTAGACTCCATCCATTTGTTGGTTTCATCAAATCATAGCAAGTCTTACTGCTAACAAAGAGTTGAACAATTTCTATTGATTATGTTAAGTTAGAACACAATTTTGTCGATCCTCTAACAAAACATCTAGGAAGGAATTTGATTTTAGAAACATCGAGGGGAATGAGACTCAAGCCACTTACAAACAAATAAGTGATGGAAACCCAACCTTTATGATTGGAGATCCCACGAATAAGCCACTTACAAACAAATAAGTGATGGAAACCCAACCTTTATGATTGGAGATCCCACGAATAAGGTTCATATGGATAAAAACAAGTCACTTTGCTAGTTCTGTTATCACCAAAAGTGACTTAAAATCAATTTGTTCATTCGTATGGTGCGTGAAAGTACTATATAGATACTGCATTATTGAGAGCGTAAACTTTGTCGTTAAAATTATGTGATGTAAGAATTTTAGCTCATAACAAAGTTTTAATGATTTTCATATCCCTTACGAGTGGTGTAAGATTTGTAGCATACACTTTATAATCACCTATATAAGTGTCTAGTGGGGCTGCTTGCATTAGATCTTGGCAATATGTCTAGAACACTCATGAATACCGAACACACATAAGACCTATTAAGCGCAACACAACGATAAAACTTGTTATACCAACTACATTGTGTGTTAAGTTCATTAATCTAAAAATGGTTCATATAGCTTGCTATACCAGCTCCAATGTTTTACATCTTATATGAGACCCATGATTTTCTTTTTTCTTTCTTCTTTTTATTTTGCAATATGTGGGGCATTGTTGTAATTAGGGGTATTTCAAAATCATTAAAACCAATTAAACCCTATTAAAACCTATTAAAATATGTTTAATTGGTTTTTAATGTTTGCACTTAGATGAGATGCGTGACCGAACCCCCCTCACTTCTGACTGCAAGAAAAACTCAATTTACCCACGAATTATTACCCACGGATCTATATCCGTAGGTAAATTCAGCATTACCCACGGATTATTACCTATGGATCCGTATCTATAGATATTACCCACGGATTTAAGTCCGTAGGTATTATCCACAGACATAGATTCGTAGATATTACCCATATAAAATAAGGTTTAGACCGAGTTCAAGAGGGGGGGTGAATTGAACTTTCAAAACTTTTTGCAAATCTGATTTATTCTTGGAGTAGAGAATGAAAATTCTTTGTTCAATCAATTAACTATGTAATTCTGGACTGTCAGGTAAGCAATCAATTGTGCACAACGGAAGATAGCAGAGATAAACCCAGAAATCAGTTAAACCCAGAAAACAATTTGCAGTGTAAAAATGTTTTAACCCAGATTTAAGATGTTTAAACACAATCCAGTAGATTAAACACAATCCAGAATCACAGTTGATTATGTGAACAAATGTTCAGAGTATGATTAACAGTATGAACAAATTTTAATCCAGTTAATTTTAAAGATGGCAGCAGTGAATAAAAGCAATCAAGAAGAGTAGGGAGAAAAGCAAGAACACATAATTTTTATCCTGGTTCACCCTTCCTCAAGAGCTACGTCCAGTCCTTTGCAAACTAGCAAAGATTTCCACTAAAAGATTACAAGATCAGTTTACAATCCCTTGCTCCCAGCAAGTTACAAACTGTTCCCAGCAGTAAACCCACACCTCACTGAACCCCTCAGTTAGTGTGTAACCAGTGCAGAAACCCACTGCACCACAACACTTGCAGTCCACAAGCAACACTGCTCCCAGCAGTACTCACCCTCTACTGAACCCCTCAGTAGATGCGAGACCAGTGCAGAACCCACTGCACCAACTCAATTACAAACTCAGTAATTGAAAATAGCAAACAGATTACAGATCAACAGGATCAGAAAAGATTACAGAGTGCTTCTACACAAAACAGATTACACAGAATGAAGATCAGGTGTAGAAGACTTAACTTTGGTCCAGAACCAAAGTAGCAAGAACCTCACTTCAAGGATGCTTCAAAGATTCCTGTTCTTGGAGGTTTCTTGATTTGAAAAGCTTTGCCAAAATGATGATCGCACAAAAGGGGCAATATCTCTCTTAGAAAACCTCAAGGAATGCTTTTCGAAAGTATTTGCTTTGATAATTCTGAAAGTGATGATTCTCATTCCTTTAAATACCCAAAATCAGTTTTAAAAACAGCTTAGCTGTCATAATTCAATTAATTGAACACACCATTCAATCGATTGAATTTGACCGTTAGTTTGACCCAGTCAAAGGTTTCAGTTGTAACAGCAATAACTGTATTTCAGTTGTAACAAATAACTGTCACATTCAATCGATTGTTTTAGAAATTCAATCGATTGAAAAACCTTTTTCCAGCAAAAACATTTTAGGTTATTTTTATTAAAAACAATTTTAATAAAAATATTTGTGAATCTTTTTAGCACCTCAGAAGTGATGAACCATGCCACTAGTGATTAAGGACTAAGCCAATCACCAACACACAAACCCAACT
>Ga0099824_1003508_pt1 | contig 22902 bp, 15 predicted proteins | sample SiratrowhiteBW_FD_76837 | JGI IMG/M metagenome (GOLD analysis project Ga0099824, IMG submission 76837) | Root nodule microbial communities of legume samples collected from California, USA - Siratro white BW | ecosystem: Host-associated > Plants > Roots > Nodule | place: USA: California... | reverse complement strand
TATATATATATATATATATATAATTTTCTATCAAAAGTTTGTAACTAAGCCTCTTATGAAAACATTTTCTATGTGCTAAGAGTCACCCCATGTCATGTCATGACACCAAGAGTAAGTCCTACGTGATTTTATTGGGCTTGTAAAATTTTATAAGCCTTCATAGATATTTATTTTGATTTTTAAAATTTAAAAAATATTTTGAAACTCCATCTATCATAAAACTTTTCATGTTTTGTAGCATTTATTTACTCACATTTATTTATAGGTTTTTGAAGAAAGTTTGATACACATCCCAAAGGGTTATAAAATAGTGAAATTCATACAACATAAATTAGGTAAGAAAATCCTTGAGATTAGGTATAAGAGAATTGCTCTTTCACTTTATTTTAAAATTATTAATTCGTACTTCGAGAGAAATTGAAAATTAATGGATTGATCTACCAAGCCATTGGTACTACAAAATTTTTTGTCTCGCTTATATATGAAATGATTTCTAGAATTAGATTAACTTTTCTTTTCATAATAATAATAATAATAATATTAAAATTAATACAATATCAATAATAATAATAATAATAACATTAATAATAATAATATTAATAATAATAATAAAATTAATAGTAATAATAATATTAACCTTAATAATAATAAGAATATCAATAATAATATTAGTAATAATAATAATATTATTATTAAAAATATTAATAATGTTAATATTAATAATATTGGTATTATATACAAATTTGAGATTCGTACATAAAATTTGTATATAAAATTCGAATACAGAATTCGTAAGTAAAAATCTAAATGTAATTTCGTACGTGATAATATGTAATCTATATATAAAATTTAATATGTAATGTTGATTTTATATATAGATTTAAATTTATATACAAATTTATATGTAGTATTTATTTTATATACAGATTTTCATTTTGTATAATATTCCGTGTGTTAATCATGATTTTTTTAGTATAATAAAAGTAAGTTAAATTATTAATTTAATTTTTTTTAGATAAGACAAGTTTGGCATCTTGTATTTTAGAAAGTTTAATTTAATTTATATGATTTTAGAAAAAAAGTTAAAATAATCACTCTTTCTTATAAGTATAAAATTGATTCAGATTAATAATTAAAATTAAATAATTTTAATTACTATATTAACTATTAAAATAGTTACAAAATAAAGTCTTTTAAAATATTTTCATTGAACATAGTAACAGATTTTAACCATTATTATAATTAAAAGAAAATTTTAAAGAAACACCAGTCAAATAGAGTATAATAATATTAAAAATATATAAAATATTATATTTATAAATCATAACGAGTTTCATGGTTAGAGATGTCTTAGCAAATCTATCTCCAACTCGAGTTTCTCATCCTACTGAGCTAGGAAATAACAATCTACAAATAAAGTTTGCATTTATAAAAGAAAATGTTCAAAATCGTATAATTTTCCAATCCTAAATGTATTTGTTTCCTCTTTTTGCCACACAATTTTATTCCCAAAAGAAATCATGCACAAATTTTTAATCTTGAACGCATTCGTTTGAAAAAATTATTTCCTGATTAAACAAACAGGTATCATTTTTTCTTTTCTTTTTTTCAGTTGTTATTTGTTTTGTTTAGGTATAGGAAAGCAAATACAAATCTTAAAACTTTCCAAAACCTTATCTTTAAGCAAAATCCACACACATTATTTGATCAAGAGTCTATGTGTGTTTGGTACAATCCATTGGCTTGAAAGAGACTAATTTTGCATCTAGATCAAACCCAATCAAGTAATTTGACTGAGCAAAGCCACCATATATCCCTCCATCACTACTAGTGTTGGTGAACCCTAAACAGAAAACACCATTTTTTGGTGAAATGAAGGTTTGAATTGGTTCCAATGTGACATTTCCACCTTCAAAATGAGCAGTTAGAATAGGGCCACCAAGATTGTTCTTTGTTGGATAACAAAGTTGGGAACCTAATTCAGGGTCATTCTTAGCAGGTGTCATTGCAACCTGGTTCTTCACTTCAGCCACCACTCGCTCATACAATTGTGTTGGTAAGATAGTTGGAGGTGTTCCTGAATCAAGGAACATGTTACCTTTCTTAACTTGTTCTGAAGAACCATTATAGGGCAAGTAAGTCTTTCCCACACTGATGCCTAGTAAGGTCACAAAATAAGGAGTTTTATCTTCCTTTGCAACCAAAGGTGTTGAAACCACTCCTTTCCCTGATACCTCACTCCCTTTGCCAAAACTCATTTTGCTAGAAACCCTCACATCAGTGTGGAAAGGGACCAAACACTGTGAAAACCTTTTGCCTCCAAGAAAAGGAGCCATTTGAGAAATAAACGACACTGACCCTCCTCCTAAACCTACGATACCCATCTCATGGTCGTTGAAACTACCTGTGTTGTTGTGCCCACAACCAAAGGCAATACCTTTAAGGAGAACATTTGTCCCTGTGGTTGTGGGGAGTGTCACTGTTTCCTGTGCCAAAACTCCTTGTGTCATGGAAGCAGATGCGTAGGCATAGGTGTAGTTGCACTGCTTCTGGGGAGAACACACGCGTGTGTCAAGTTCATGACACATTTTGGAGTCGCATGATATGTTTTTGTACGAGGAAGATTTTTGAGGATCAAACATGGGGTTGAGTTGCTTGTAGCAGTTCTTGCATGGGACACATTGGGTCCATATGAGATCACTGCCAGTGTCTGCAATACCGTAGAATTTGAATGGTGGAGTTCCAATAGAAAACTCCATGAGATAATGACCAAGGTAGGCACTTGTTGGAGATTGTGGAGTTCCAACATTGGCTGATAAACCACGATGAGGGAAGATCTGGGAAGAGTTTCTTCGAATGAGATTAATGCTGAAACTCAAATCTGTTTTGGCTTGGATAAGTGAGAAATGCAAAGGAAGAAGCACAAAACAAATGATAAGAACTAGAAGAAATAGATGAAATGATGTGGAATAACAAGCCATTATGAGACAACAAAGAAAGAAGAGAGGAATTTGGTGAGAATTTTTGTGCAGGTTTGGTTCTTAATTTATATAAGTGTTAGCTGGTCTATGTTTATCGTTGGTTAGGTGTATCTGTGTGCCTTATGCAGTGTGTTGATGAGTATGAATCTTACACGTGTTAATGTTTAAGATTTTTGTTCCAATTTGGAGCATTTTTCTATGGTAATGACTAAAATAGATAAAAATATTTATTTTTTACTAAAATTGACAAAAAACTGAAGAAATGATACCAGTTAGACAGATAAATCAATTAGTCGTTATTTTTATTTTACGTTAAATTATTAATTTGTTTACCATAATTAAAAATAATATTAATGTTATAAATTTACACATTTTACAAAAAAAATATTTTTTTCAAATAAAATTATGTTCTTTCTTATTTTCTAATTTTTAATATTATAAAAATATTATCTTCAACTTCATAAAACTATTATAATATAAAAAATATTTTTAATATTTTTTTTTAATTTTCTAATATGCTGTACTGTGTTAAACGTATCATATATATGGTTACCCAGGAATGACCCATAAATAACAGCAAAAACATTTTATTGTTGTTGCACATGAATGGTTTCATAAATGCAAATATTTTATTGTTGCACAGGAACGTTTAATTGAAATTGTTTTTTGACTAACCATTTTGGATTTATACTGTATAGCTGGCACCAATTTTTCAGTTTTGACATCTTATTTTTTCAGCAAGATTTGTCTATCTTGATAAAGAAACAAAATACTTTTGTCCATTTTAGTCATTATGGTATAAAAATGCATCAAAGTAAAGTAAAAAAACTTAATATAATGAAATTATAAATGTATAATTAATAATACTATTAATTATTAAAAATGTATTTCTTTTTTAAGTGTCAAATACCTTAAAATATTTATTTATCATTCTAAAATTCAATATCGTATTAATTACTATTTTAGTATTGTATTTCTTTTATCGTTATAAAGTTTAATATTATCTACCCAAGTAATATTTATCAAATTAAATGAAATTCCTTTTTTTAATTGATTAACTGTGTAACTTTTTTTGTTTAAAACTGCAGTTTTAAGTATGTAGACTAGTCCTTGAATTTGCAGGTTAAGCTCCCAAAGTTAGGGTTGAATGGAGCAGACCTAGAGATTGTCTAAAATTATTGAAAATAGTTGGTGGACTTAAATACTACCTCTTATACCTTACAATATTCTTTAAGGTTTGTTCACCTACAAACCAAAATATTTAATTTTTGTACTTCTTAATGCAATTTTAAATGATTTATCAATTATATGCTTTCAATTTATTTATTTCATTTGTGTCAATTCTTTAAGATAACATATTATCCACTTTAAGGTTTGTTCACCTACAATGTAAAAATAAACTTTTTTTTTGTTAAAAAGTTGATAATTGAAGAAAATGGAGGAGTATGAATTTGATTAATACTCGTTAGATTAACTCATTTAAATAAAATATCTGTCAAAATAAAAAATACACAACTTTTTAAAAAAATAAAAATATTAAAATTTAATATAAATTTTAAAAATAAAAAAAATTATAATTATGTAACAATATATTTTTATTTAGAAAATTGAATTTTGTTTATATAAAATATTCTTTATTGGGATATTGTTGATAATCAAAATACTATTTTATTTTTTAATTAGTTTTTTTAATCACTCATAACCTTTTCTTAATAAGTAGATACTGTATTTTATATATCTTAACATTTGTTCAATATCCGATCTACACAATTCATTGGAGATGGTTCTTCCTCCATCTCTATAGTATATTCTTGCACCTTCATAATTTTTAATATTTTAAGTTTAGACATAAATAAAAGACATTAGTCTTAAAATATGAGTTATAGACTGTAGAATAAGTAAGTGATATAAGTTTAAAATGAGGAATTTATGAGTTATAGATTATGTAATCCATAAATAATTTGAAAATCGAAGTTTACGGATTATACAATTCGTAATAATAGAAGTGTATGAAAAAAGACTGAGGATTATAAAAATCTTCAATAACTTAAGAATTGTAATCCGCAAGTCATTTGAAATTTTGGAAGGATGAAAATAAAATGTATGATTAGTTTAAAATATATTTTTAAAGGATAAAAATGTATTTTACTAGCATTTACTATGGAGGTGCAGGAAGATGCTATCGAGGTGCAGGAAGAAGCTGTCCTCATTGGATCCCTTTTCAGGCTTCAGGTCCGTGTTCAAATTCCGTGGCCTTTGTTATTGTTTTAGGTTAGGGTTTTTTTTCCTGCACCGCGATTTTCTTCCTTCACTCCCATAATTTTTAAAATGATCATTTTATTTTTTTCTTTTAACGTGACTTACATATTATTCATTCCAGAATTTTTTCATAACAGATTTTTCAAAATTTCTAGAACAGGATTTCCAAAACAAGATCTTTATAATAAATTTTCAGAACAAGATTCTTGGAATAGAATTTTTAATTAATTAATATGAAAAATGGAAAGTATAGAAATAAAAAATAACCTACTCATATAAAAATTAATTAATATAGAAGAAAGATTTAAAAATACATATCAATTTTATTCTAATGTGTAGGAAAAGATATCCAAAATTTCATTTTTATTTTATGGCCTTTCTCCAACCCCTTGGTTGGTAGTTGGAAGTTGGAAAATCAAGTTGTGAAGGTAGCACATCTTCATATGTTAAATTAATTGATAATAATAAAAAATAGATTATCCTAAGAAGATTAGTTTGGACAAACAAAAGGGAAAAAACAAAACAAAGAACATTATTTGACTTTCTGTTATACTCTTTGAATTCCAAACAAGTCTTAATAGTTAATTCCTTCAAGCAATTTGAATTAATTGATGATCTTTTTGCATTTAACTCACAAATTAAAACATATAGGAGGAGATGGAGTCATGAAGAAAGGGACTTACAATACTTTTTCTGCATTTTGACATTTATTTGTTCAAAGATATTAATGCAAAACTGACTTCCTCAATTTGCTTAGCCTCAACGCTGAAAGTGAAAAATGATGGTGTGTTTGGTGCAAACACACTTTTCATCGCCAGCTTCTGTCTAGATAAAAGAAGCAAGCACTTGTTAAATCTTGCTTTATTATTTTTTCAAAAACATTGCTTAAAATGTTGATACAAAGATCAATTAAGCATAAAAAATGAATACTTTAATAAGTGTTACAATTTTACAAAATTATTCTCGTTGTAGGATTAAACATGGTTTTTTGTTAATTTATAAGATATAATTACAATTTTTTTTCTAATAAGTGCTTTTGAATAAATTCTGAATAATGGTACCATTTATGCACCTTGTACGTTTAACCAGTAACCAATCCACAGAGTACAAATTCGCGAAACGTGTTTTTGTGTTTTTGTTTTATTTCATTTCCGTTTCAAGATAACGTTCAACGGGATTTGTATCTCTCCACGTATGTACTATTTACGTTTACACGTGGCTCAGAAAACATGAATCTAACACCTGATATATTTACATTAAAATGGTTAAATCTAATTTTAATTACATAATTGTATTATATATTTTTATAAGTTTAAACCAAATAATACACAAAAAGAAAAGAATACACGAATATTGAGGAGAAAAAATGCGAAAGAATATTCCATTATTCCATTCAACTGTCCGTGTCTGAGACGCGTTATGTCTTTCAAATAATACTGCATGCAGGGACTGCAGAAGATTAATATAGATATTAAAAATAATTCACTTAAATACACTTTTCATCTCTTATTTCAAAAATTGAGGATTTGATTAAATTTATGGATTTTAATAAAATTTTATCAAATGTCATAGTTATAAAACGTGAGATCAAAATTGGTGATTGAACAAAATAAACAAATCAAAATTATGCTTAAATCTAATTAATTTAATTGGGCAAATTATTTTTTTAAGAATAAAACGTATAACATCAATAAAAACGTAACATTCACAAATTTGAATTAAAAGATATCATTTGAACGATAGTTTGCACATTTTATGGATTTAATTTTAATATATTAACTTTAGTCTATTAACTAGATGAAAGTCATTCTAAATATAAATTTTAAAATTATTTATTAGACAAGAAAATGAGTTAAAGTGAGACGTGAAAGATATAAGGAAAACATACATGAATTCCACCTTTTGAAGATTGCATTCATTTTGAAATTTTGGCTAAAAATAGTTTAGAATTGAGATTTACATTTCATTTAAGATTTGTGTTTTGTAATTTTAATTCGAATTTTCTAATAATTCAACTACAAATAGTCATTTCTTTATCTCATATTTCATTTTTAGTCATATATAAAATTTGATAATTTTTAAGACATTTGAGTTTTATTTTAGTCTTATGTCAAAAATGAAAATGGATGTTCAATTTTAAGGTTGTGTCTTATTTTTTCCATACCCTTTTCCATCTTTTCTCTTTTCTTTTTTTTCTGTAATTTATATTCTTATATTGTTTTCATTATTGGTTATCTCGCCAAATCTTATTATATTTTTGGATTTGTATTCTTAATTTCTATGTCTTTTAAGTATTCACATGGTGATTTATGTTATTCAAAATAATTTAATTTAAGTTTTTTTTACTTCGAATTTACAACCAAAAGTAAAAGGTGGAGACAACATTCAACTCTATATTTAAAATTGTATTCTTGTATAGTTAGCTTCTGATTCATACTTAATCTCTATTACTCATATAATTATATTATTGTCTTAATATTTTAGAATTTAAAATATATCAATTCAATTTTTTAATTAAGCGCTTAAAAAGGTATTTATAAATCATCACGTCTTATATAAAATATAAAGTTTTTTAAAGAAAGATTTCACATTTATGGAAACTATTCCTATGAATAACAAAATTAAAGCATTTTATCTTAAAGTAAAACATCCACTAAACAGTTATATATTTTAAAAAATTAAATACATTCATAGATTTAAAAAAGACTTGTGATTACGGAAATAATATATATATATATATATATATATATATATATATATATATATATATATGGTTATAATTATAATTATAGTCATAGTTATCAGTGTTCACCACTGTTTGTATTAAATTTATATCAATAGTTTATTTAAAAAAAAAAAAACTACTACTGTCCCAGTTATTTTAAATAAGAAGTTTATTACAAGGTGTGCTAAAATTATATGTTCGATATTACAACTTATTTTATAACCATTTATTTAATTTGGCCGTTTTATTTGTTTAATTTAATTTCTCTATTGTTTAAAAGTTGAATCTGATCTGTCAAATTTAATTTTCTTAACATCTCATTTCTGTCCATTTGGAATTAGCTCTGTTGCTGTTGTAATTATAGAAATTTAATTTGGTTTTTCTGTTTATTTATTTATGGTGATTGTGGTGCTTTCAATGTTAAAAGATATACTGCCTTTTTATATATTGGAACTTAACAATAATTGAGTTAGTTTTTTAAGATAGATATTTTATAGTTGATTTTTTTTATCCGGTAATATTATATTTTTTAATGTTAAACATGAAAAATGTAAAAGCAAACCTTAACAAATAAAAAAAAAAAAAGTCAACTAGTGCAACGTGCAGATGTGTAAATTATTACAAACTCTTTTATATGTGTTTTATTTTTATGAATAAAAAGGAAAGATTTTAAATAACAAATTATGTTGATTATTTTATATGTATTAGATAATGTTTGACCAAAGAAAGTCACAGCTTAAATACGAAATAATCTTTTCAGTTTACCAATACTATCAGATCCATGGAAAACAAATTATGTACCCACAATGTGAAACCTGTGACTATAAAAGGGTACCATATTCATTAAAATTAAAAGACATGGTAAAGTTTACCTTTATTATTTGGTTTATTTTATTTTTTTCATCAAAAATTCTAATTTGACCCATATGTTTTTAAAGTCTTTGCTTTTCCCATCCATTGAAATCGACATCATTATAATTTCAAATTTAATTGATTTATGAATGGAAACAATATTTGATTCAATCTATAAACATTGTAAGTTTGAAAAATATTGTAAGTTTGAAATTGAAACTTGCAACAATTTAGATAAGAAATTTGGAGGAATACTACACAATTATATTTATTTAGTCTTAAAATAATTATTTAATTTGGCTTAAAACTTTTATTGATTTAATCAAAGACACCACTTTAATTGGAATGCATTATTGTATGTGTTTTTATTTTATTTTTCATAAAATACATATACTAGTGATAGTAAAAGTTCATTTTTCATGAGAGAAATACTCACGTGCTCTTTGAAAGCCTTATTTTAATTTTCCAAACAGCTAGAAGTATTGCTTTATTATGCATAAAGAACATTTTAATTTGTTAAAATTAAAATAGTAATTTGACATTCACCGCACGTAACAATAACAGTTCAGTGTGAATTTAAAAGTTGTGAAAAATCAATTTGATTTCAAGGATTTAATGTAATTTTAATGTTGTTTAAAATAACTCAATTTGTCGATTTTTATTAAAGTTCTTAGTGTAATAATGTACATAGAAAACGTTTTAGTGTTTGTTGAGGTAGCAAAAAATGTATTCCTCTTCTATACTAAAAAAATAATAAAATTGAAACTACTTGCAAGATTTAGAAAATGATCTTATGCGATTAGATTCATGACGGTAGTTCGTAGAATGGGTGCTTATGTATTTACTTTGTAAGGTAAGTTTCAATTGATTAGTTTTAAGGGTTTATAATAAGAGTAAAATATTGTTATTTGAAGTTTTTATTGTTTTTATGTAATTAATTGTATAATTTATTAATTTCGTGGTACTTTGTAAGTTAATCAGGGTCTAAAATAGTAACGGCGTGCGTGAGTAAACGAAGCTTGTGTCTAAAACAGTAACGGCGTGAAGGAGGACTGTTACGTTATGCGTACGTGTTAGGTACGAAAAGGGAAGAAGCGGAATCGGCACCATCTTTGTTGTGTCGTGTGTCTACCTTCTCAATATTATTCTATTTTATTTTGTGTATAAATATATGCATCCTCAACCACCACTTCCATCACACAAACCAAGCTCAAGCAACTACTACACACACCCTTTTTCTCTCTCTCTTGCTCTTTCTCTTCGTTCTTCTCATTGTATGGCCGCCAATTCGAGTAGCCGAGGGATCACCGCCTTGGGGAAGCGCGTCGCCGACAGGATCTGGACCTCCAAGTCCCCCTCACCTCCTCCCACTTTCAGGTAACTTTTTTCCTCTTTCTGTGTTTTTCCTTCTGTTTCTCTTCCATGCTTAATTCTTGTTATTATTAGATTAGTAGTTAATGAAGATCATGATATTATACTTGTTGTCTAGTTAATTAAGTAGAAATTAAACCTCAAACTGTTACTTTTTTAATTTAGTAACAAATTTGTGATCTGAGTTCAAGTTTGTTGTGATTACTGATGACATTTAATACTCTCTTTATTGCCTTGAGTTATCCGTGAATCTTGATCGCTGTGTCATTTTCTAATATTCCTATGTCTTTATTTATCACTCTTCCTTTTTACGGACCCAAAATTAATTATATATATTATCCTGGAACTCTCTCGATTAAACACCTTTTTGGTACTCTGTATGTATAATTTTTCCCCTTTTGGTGGAGGATTTTTGTAGGAAGACTGTGTAAAGAAGAATCCGTTTGGACACTGTTAGGAGAGTGTTACTGTCTTGCCCCTATCTCTGGAATTGCTTTTCCCCTATCATCATCCTCTTCCACTTTTTCTTTGTTCTCTTCTTTTTTCGTGATCTTTCCCATTCTTTATCTGGTTCCTCCCTAACCTTTTTTGGGTGACGTCATAGTTAGCCTTCTGGGTTTGTGTGCTGCCAATTTGCATATAATAATAATGATATTATTATTGTATTGTAGTGGAATGTCTATATCTCCTTCCATTTTGGATTGTCCTGTACTGAGACGATCCATCTTCCTTCTCCTTGTTGGTTCAGTTGGCGCCTCCATACATGGGATTAATTAAGATCTGTAACTGATAATTTTTTATTTTTTATTTTTTTTTCGAGTTCCCCCTTCTGGGGCATTCGGCATAATTTGAAACGGATAAAAGTGAGAGGCATCTTCATCCTTGGTCGCTATTATCTTTTATCTTTCTGAGTGTGTACGAAACGTATGATTTGACAACGGAAAATATCAAGTGCATCGTTGGAGTTGGAGGACAAAGACACACCGCAAAGGAAAGTGGATTGGGATAATTGTTTTCCAACTCATCCTCCTTAATCCACCCACCATGTCCCTTTCCGTGAGTGATTGTACCTGGGGAACTATCAAGTTGCTTCTTTTCGCTTTTCAACATTTTCCCAAAGTTTTATTATTATTTCTTCTGTTGTAAGGATATTTGAGTACTTTTTTTATTTTGTTTTAAATCTACAATCTACGAAAAATATTTTTCTCTATCCCTTAGGATGAAGGTCGGGTTAAAACTTGTGGTTAGTTTGGCTGGTAAAAAGAAAAAAAAAAACTTGTGGTTAGTAAGAAATTAATTACCTTTAACTATGATTTGAAATTAGTTTAATTAAGGGTCTATCCTAACTAACTCATCATTATGATAATTGTTGTTCAGATAGATATTTGGCCTAATATAGTTTGGTTTAACTTGAATGGAAAATATGTCCACGTGGAAAATATATAACGATAAGATCAGGTTAGCTTTTGTGGGGCCCTATTTTTTAATTATTACTAGTTGATGATGGAAAATTAGAAAGGGGGACCTGGGTTGTAACTATCTGGCCAAAAACTTTTTATTTTTAGTCTAAAGACCTTTCTATCCGTACTCCTTTTTAGTATTTTTTAGTGTGCCCTTAAGATTGAAAACCTGTTATTTTTTTAACAATATATGATGCATCGTTCAGTTGCGCCAAAGGTTGATTCTTAGTGGGAGTAGCTTTCCAATTAAATGGAGCTTTGGAATCTCAGTACATAGTGAGAGTAGGTTTTAATTAATCGGAGCTTAGTAATGTGTGTTTTATTTAAAAATCAAACACACTTTGTATTCGTCCGACTAATTACTTGTATGGCTCAATATTTTTGTGACTTTTTTTTTTTTCTGTCTTATTAGGGGCCTTTTCCATTGATTAATTTTATCCAATGATTTTTAAATGTCTGTTATGTCCTCAGTGTCTGCTACCCTTATTTATGCGCATCAATTTTTATGTGTTTTTTCAATTCAATGGCTAATATTTGCTATTTAAAAGTGATACTTATTCTGATGTACAACCACTATAGCGGATCCAACTAAAAAGAACTTTGATGAGCTTTTTTTTGTTTTCTTTCTTTTAGAAGAACTTGGTTTAAACACAAAGTCGTGTAATTAAGCAATTATTGAATGATTAGCCATAAGAGCAGCATAATGTCCATCAGAAGTGCAAAGAGCTAGTATTTGCAATTTCGAAGTGACACTTCCCGTGTACCGTCTTAGCTGTACTTTCCAGCATACAGATCAGACGCGAGTTCCATGCTTCAATAAATTTATGTTTATCTTCTGTAGTGATATGATGCCATTGGACTGGCTGCTAAAAACCATTTTTTGTTAAGTCTTATTATTGTCTGTGTCAGCCTGTCTTAGTTCTAACCTGGCGGTTGAATAATCTATTTATTCAAATATGTGGTGGATATGATGTATATCTTTTAGTACTTATATATTCCTTTTGTTTCAAGCCTACAGCAATTGGAAGTGTTACTTTTTTCTTTATTTACCTACCAATGTGTAAAATATGATATTTATTTTCCTTATTATTCAATAACTCTCTTTTAAATGCATTTTTAATTTAGTTAGTAAATAATAAAACTTAGTTAATTTTTTTATGGATGAATGGGGCTTGAAGAAGAAGGCGTGGAAAATGCGTAGTGAATACTTTAATTGGGTCGGTTGGTGGTCCAAATCTCGATAAGCTCATATATACCCATCACGTGCTTCATCCCTTTTTGTTTCGACACCTAACCATCAAACGCATACCATTAGCGCCACGTGCCTAATGCAGATATCTCTTTGTCCCCAGTTATTTACTACAGCGCTCTGTTTCAAAATCATAGTTTTATAAATTCAATATCACATTTATAATATTTATTTTAGAAACGAATTTTATATTTAAAAATTATTAATCAAGAAGTTATTTAATATTTGTATTTTATAGTAATTTAGAATTTTTTTTTTTGTTATTGAGATTGTTGAAATGCATGGAAGCAGGAAGGCAGGAGGAAGAGCAGCTTACAGCAGCAGCAGCGTGTACGACAAGAACCCTGATGATCAGATCCACTCTGGACCTGTTCCAGACGATGTGATCCACGCCACGCAGTCCGGCAAGTACTGGGCCCCACACCCTCAGACCGGGGTATTTGGGCCTCCTGGTGACCACCTTGCTTCTCCTCCGACCTCCGCTGGCGGCGGAGAACGCCCCCTTCACTCTGATGTGCTGGAGGAGAAGGCCTGGTTCCGCCCAACCAGTCTGGAGGACTTGGAGAAGCCTCACACCCTTCCGTAGATAGCAGCAGCTGCAACCAACCAACCATCGAACCCTTTTGGTTAGGACATCCCATCATATATTATATATTATTAATAATACAAAATAAATAAAGACAGACAGACAACACTAGTCAGTAGGAGTGACGAGGTGGAAGTTGTGTCAGTGAGGTGTGGTTGGTTACTCCATTTAGCTTGCTTTTTGTAAATTTAGCATGAACCACCTTATGCATAATCGTGTATGCTTCTTCTCTATGCTTTCATGCTACTTTAATATCAGACTTATGCCAATGTTTCCAATTATAAATGTATGTCTTCTCTCCTCTTCTTCCTTACCTTTGAACAACCCCTTTTTGTTTTCATCACATGCCACTTCAATAAATCTCACGCCAACTCTAACCCTAACTCATACTACGTATATCTATCATTTCAGTTTTCCACCAGTTAGTTACCTTAGTTAATGCGTTATTACTTATAAGAAAATTTTAGTTTATAAATATAATAATCAATGTTCTTAATAGATACCTACTAAGTTAGTAGGTATGTACTAAGTTACGCAAATCTCTCAAATAATTTTTTTTTAAATTTTTAAAATGGTGTATCTTTTATTTTATTTCTAGATATGGGCACATTGCGGATATGGGTAAATTGTGTAGAGATTGTACGATATTATTATGAATAAATCATCGTTTTATTATTGCACAATTTAATTTATTATTGCACAATTTAATTTAAGATATATGAAATCGTGATAAGATAACACAATTTAGTCAAAGAAATAAAATTGTGGAATAAATGTATGATTTTAATTAACTAATTAATTGATTAATTAAAATGGTAGGAATTGATTAATTGAAATGGTAGGTTACTGCAAGAGTTTAGGGTTATTAATTTTCTCACCTTTCCTCTCCTATTTCCATTTAAGTAATTAAAATAAAAGTGAAGTTAATTTGAATGGAAGAATATGAAGATTGTTTATGTACTTTAAGGTAATCTATACATAGTCTACTTTTAAAAAAATAGGTTGTCATTATATTATTCATGTTTACTATTTTAAAAAAAAATTACAACAATGATTATTTTTTTAAAAGAAAAAAAAAATCAGACTGGAAATAGTTTTAAGAAGAAAAAAAATTTAAATAAGTTTGGAAATGTTTATAAAAGAAAATAAAAAGAAAAAAAATTTAAATAAGTTTGAAAATGTTTATAAAAGAAAAGAAAAAAGCGGGAGTACTTTGAGAATTTTTATAAAATTACAATAATGGTTATTTTTATAAAAGAAAAAAAAAGCATGAGTAGTTTTAAAAAAGAAAAAATATAAATAAGTTTCAGAATTTTTATAAAAAAAAAGAGTCCAAGTAAGTACTTTTAAGAAGGAAAAAAAATGTAAATAAATTTTAAAAACTAATCAATTCAAATAATTTAAATTTTTTCTATATATAAACCATTCAAATTAAAACGGGTAAATTTTCTTCATATTCTTCCATTCAAATTAATTTCATATTTATTTTAATTACTTAAATGATAATTAATTAATTTCAATGACTACATTTTCATTTTCATCAAAATTTCCAAAAACAGTTTTATCACTATGCATTAATTCTAATTTAATTTTATATGCACAACCCAATACAACATCAAAAAATAGGAGAAGAAAGGTGAGAGAATTAATTACCCTTTGTAGTAGCCTACCCATTTCAATTAATCAATTAATTAGTTAATTAATATCGTACATTTATTCTATAATTTCATTATTTTAACTAAATTGTGTTATCTTCTCACGATTTCATATATCATGAATTAAATTGTACAATAATATAACGATTTATTCACATTGATGCCGTGCAATCTCTGCACGATTTACCCATATTCAGAAATAAAATAAAAAAAATACACCATTTTGAAAATTTCAAAAAAAAATTATACTAGTTTGAAAAATTTGCCACTAAGTTAAAATAATTATCATAGTTTTCCATTTAGAAGGGGAAGCATTAAAAGATTCTGTTGAAAACGTGAATATCATTTAAAACTAAAAAAGACTTTGATGTAGTATTTTTTAGTAGTTATTATTATGAACTAGAGCTGGTGGGAACTTTCTCCATTACATTATAATAGAGTTAAGAAGCAAACAAAAATATTTTCTCACCTAGAATTCTAAAGACTGATTAGAAAACAACGAACATAATTTTATTACTCTCCATTATCATTTATAAACAAACAAAATATCCTTCTTATATTTCAAAAATAGTAAATTTTAACTTCTTTTATTTTATTTGATTATTTTTTTTTCTCAAATAGCCTAACTTTAACTAACCATTGACCTTTGCCAACAGCATTTTTCATTATACGATAAGAATATTTTAGAAAAAATATCCACGGACCAGTAAATTTTAATGTAATTAGCTAATTCTTTTGTGTGCATTATTAATAGGTATTTTTGTCTCACTTTTATATTGTTTTTTTTTTCAATTTTATCCTATTATTTTATACGTTCTCAATTTAGTTTGTTTTTTTAATATGTATAATTTTTTTCCTTCAAATTAATAATGATAACATTATCATGTCACTTGTTATTTATCTCACCAGTTGCTTTTATAGAAAGTTAATTTTGGATTAAGTGATGTAATTAATATGAAGAAAAAGATTATGTTCATTTCTTTTATGAAAATGAAATCAATATGAGAATATTTAAAATAATGGAATATAAAAAGCTTTAAAATAAAGGATTCAAAATTGTTAAACTTAATAAATTTATACTTTTTAAGTGTAAAAACTTTGTATAATTAATCCATTAAAAATCATTATTAATAGAATTTTGTCAAGATAGTGGTTAAAATAGTCAAGATAACTGTATACTTGCTATAATTATAATTAATGTTTATAAACAAAAATAGGTACCATGTGGACCTTAAATCCTATAACTATTACATTTATCCACTATAATAGTCCTAAGACTTTTATCCCATATAAGGAGAACTCTAATTTTTTTTAACACATTCAATCTCATTTACTAAGACACTGAGGTCATGACTTAAGCGGAATAAATCAAGTTATTTGAAAATATGTTTTTATTAAATTTATCTATAAAATATATGTTTACTTTTTAACTCAACATTGTTTAAAATATGTTCAACTTTGTTTAGATTATTTTTGCAAGGTCTTATTTAGAGTTATTTCACTTCAATTTTAACTAAAGCATCTTCCAATAGGTTTCAAGGGAACAGCATCTTCAATTTGACTTTGATATGAACATCTTCAACTCATTTTCTGGTAAAATATATTTACTTTGGTCTTCATCAGAGTATTGACCAAGAAACTTTTAATTTAACCTTAATTAGGATATCTTATACTTAACCTCCGCCAATTCTTTTTTTAGCTTGTAAAAAATAAGTCATTTATTTGCTAAATCTTTTTTTATGAAAAAATGTTAGACTAAGTTCTCAGCGAAAGAAGATATAAACCTAATTTTGAAATATATTTGCTAAATCCAAAATTGAATTTATCAATTGCTACCAATTATGCTATCATGCCAGTTGACATCACAGCCCAACCATGGAAATAAATAACATGGAATAACTCAAATTCAAATTAATTCCCAATTTCCCATTCTCTAAATTAAGTGACCATCATCAAAAAATGCATACATTACATTTGATGGTATGGAATACAATATTAAAATGCATGTTTTATATATAAAAAAAATCAATTACTAATACAGATAGGGGTAAACTGTTAAGAGTGTTTTCCACCGCATTTTTAAACCTACTTTTGGTTATCACATTAACATAAATTATTTACCATGAAAACAATTATTAACACTATCTTAAACACTTAACATATTTTCTTTTATTCATAAAAATTAATTAAAAAAAACACAAAATCACTATATAGATAAATTGTAAAGCTCACTAGATTTTACAAATTCAATAAAAGTGCACGATCAAAACCATGTGTTAGAAAATATATTTAAGATAACCAAAGTCAAACACATTCCAACTCCAATGTTCATACTTGGTAACTCTTGAGCTAATAGGCCATAAATTTAATTGACGGAAACTGTACCCAGATTAATAAAATTGAGATTTATTTAGTTGGATCTGGATCCCAAATATAAAACTAAATGAAATCAACTACTTAGTTTCAATAGGATTTTGTGCTCTGACAGATTGATACAAACTCCAAACCAATGGAAACCGCAATTATGGCAGCTGGATATAGTTGCAGTAGTAGAAATGTACGTGACTTTTCCAAAGCGTAGGATTCATGACATAAAGAGAAAGGTAAAAGATATAGAGAAAAAGTGAGGTGGAAGAAAGGTAGAAGAAGAACAAGTATACAATATTCTTGTTGTCTACACTATGGCACCTTCAATATCATCTAGTAAAACCAGCCATGAAAAGAATTCATCTCATGATGGCAACATGGCAAGTGATCATCTAGTAAAGTTATAGTTTCATTGAAACGCCTCAAAACTAATCAAACAGCTGAAGGGTACCAGCATTGGGCCTGAAACTTGACTGAATCTTCCAAGTTCAGTGCTTGCTTCTTTCTTTATCATCATCGTCAAGGTCTTCATTCAAGTGCTGACGGGGTTGTAATGGTATCTGTGAATCTTCCCAGCCTCCAATATCCCTTGATCGCTCTTGGTCATGGGGCAGGTTCTTCTTTTCTTTCTTGCTTCCCTTAATTCAGAACAATTGCAAACAACGTCAGAGAAAAATACACAACTTATTTACAAAATGTTAACACAGCAAAGAGCACCTCCTCAGGCATTTCTTGATGCTGATTCAAATGACTTTTTTTCCTATTATTTGATGATAGCTGATCTGCGACATTCCTGAACAGTTGAAACCCCTGAATGTCTCCATTTCTAATGCTTGCTTCCAGCTGCAATGTTAATTATTCTATCAATACGAAAACAAGATGAACTACAAACAAGAAAAACATGATGAGCTTGAACCTGAATGTGAACGATGCAGAACAAAATGCTAGCAATAGGCAGCCAACTCTCTTCAGGAGACAATGATAGGTTTGACCTGATGAATCACAACATAATATCATTCTCAAGTAAAATCAAACCTCGCATAGGAGTAACATTACTAATCAAATGCTCCTCGGGGGATACTATACTAATCGTTCTTTGGCCAAGCATCAAGTGAATAATACAAATACCCTGATCGGATAAGAAGATAAAACACAAGGTAAAAATGAATTTAACTTCTTGCATAAGCCAAACCAACTCATCATCTCAATTGTTGGAACAGATTCTTGAAACTTTGATTTGGTTGCAAGTAAATGGTTATGTTCAGAAGGAAATGTACAATGTTCAAATAAGCATCGAGATAGCAATTGTTAAGAACAGAGAAAGTGTTGTGTAAGAAAAAAGAAAACTAGTTACAAGGAAAAGGCGTTGTGAAATGAATTGAGAAAGGAACCTGAGATAAGGAGCCATATAAACAAGAGCGTAGACAGCGTAACGTCGTTTGCCAGTGTCGAGCCACGCGAAAACCCAACTCTGCAAAAGATTGAAGATTGTGATTGCAGAGTCACTGATAATGCAAAACGGAAGAGTTTGGAAGGAAGGGTGCGTACGAGCCAATTGAAATAAGGGATGAAACTGAGAATCCCCATGACGGCGAGCCTCGCGTCGGTTGTGGTGACGGCGGAATCAGCGTCTTGGTCGTCTTCCGAGGAAGCAGAGACGGGAAGAAGCAGCGAGGTGAACATGCAAGCGCCGATTGCGGCGGCAAAAGGGGCATCGTCGGTAAAGAGCGCCGTGCAGGCGTGGTGGTTGTTGTTCCTGAACTTGAAAATGGGTGGGTAGGGTTTGAGTGGAATTTCACGAGAAGGGTGTTTGAGAAAAGGGTGGAATTTGAAAGAGGGGTATGAGTGAAGGATGGTGGAAGAAATCATGGTGTTGGGTGATTCAGAAAGTGAAGAACTTTTCTTTTGGTTTCAGGGTTATGTGAAGAGGCAAAGAGAAGCATCTCTTCACTGCAACATGCTTCCTGTGCTCATTCTGGTTCGGTCACTGTTAAGGAATTAGGAAAAGATGAGATTTTTGAATCTATAACTACATTTTTTATGATAATAAAAAACACTAAAAAATTGATATAACTATTATTACAATAAAAACATAAATTATACATAAGGGAAATGACACTTTTTTTTATGATAGTTTGTTTTGTATAAAGACAAAAAAAGAAAGAAAATGGAAGGCAAAGGCAGAAACGCAAAGCTTGAAGAGTGAAATAAAGGCAGAAAAATTTGGGTTTTATCATTCCTTCAAGAAAAACGCTCTTTTTAGTTCTACTCGATTGCTGCTCTTTTTCAACCTTCCAAGGTAAACCTATTTCCTTTTTCTTCTTCTATGATTCACCCCTTCTCTGAATACCGATGTCTGTTTTTTTTGTAAGAACGAACATTTGGGTCAGATCTGATTTCGCCCAATTTTATGCTTTCGCTTTAAAATCTGCCAAGATAATTAATGGGGCACCTATCTTTTATCAAAATTTCAGCTGGGTTGTTGCTAAATTTCACTTCTAATCTTAAATTTTGGAGCTTTTCGTCCTAGGTTGGATGCGATCAACCTGGGGTTTATCGGCTTCACGCTGTCTTACCTAATTTTTGTTGATAAAATGCTCGGAAGAAATTTGATTGATTGTTGATTTTTGCAGAAGCAATATGAAGAGCCAGCACGGTTATGTGCCACCTGCTTACATACCTCTGGGGCAGTCAGATTCAGAGGCAGTTCATGTGTCTTCGCTTGAGCGTAATGAACAACAACCTGGTAGCAATGGATCAAACCAAATGCAGGCTCAGTGGTCTTCTGGAATCTGTGCTTGTTTCGATGATACGCAGAGTTGTATGCTACTTCCTTACCCTGTGACCTCATTTAATACAAAGGTGCCTCTTGACTATGTTTTAAGGAAATTTGGTTTGTGTTCCTTTGATCCTCATCATGATAAGTATCATGTATTTTAAATATTAGCGAGTTCATTCGGTGGAGCCTGTTTTTTGTGTATCTCAACGATAAAATTAAAATGGAATTGTCACTATGTGATCCTATGTCATAAGTTAGAGTTGTGTAATTAATACTACGTAAGGCTGCTTCCTGTAAGTTGCATACAGCATGAGCTTCACAGCACCACGTTTCTCTTTTTCTCTGTGACAAAACCAAAAGGATCACAACTGTTCTGTAACATGGTTCTAATTACAAAATGCTGGTTTTGGGTTTTAACTTCATATCATATTCATTTTGTTACACCCTCCCCAGGCCTCACTTGGTGAGAGCCTCGTGCACATGATCTCCCTTTGTTTTCCTTGGTATATGTGCTTGGAAACTTCTCTTTATTCTGTGATAAAATCCTTTTCTGTAAAACCGTATGGTATACTTTCTTCAAAAACCCGGAGAGGATTATCTTAGGCTACATTATTAAGCTTTTATTTTCCATCAATATTGGATTATTTTTATCTTATTTTTTTAGGTGTTATGTTGAACTACTATGAATGTATTAGAGCTTAAATTGTTGAAAATTTTGACTAAATGTAGAAAACATAACAAAAGGAATATTAAAGGACTAAACATAACAAAAGGAATATTGATGACGCATGATCTTAATTTTTGCTGGTGGGTCGTGAAAGATAGAAGGTCAATGCTATTGTTGCAGCAACCAACTGAGAAATTAAGAACAGCAGCAGGGGAAACAATGAGGATCATGATGAAAAAGCTCTTAATTTTTTTCGGCAGTGTTAGCCTTAATATTGTGTTTGTTGTCTTGCCCACCTTAAACATTATAATTATGTGAACTTTTAACTCATTGAACTTATTTTTGGTTGGTGGCTGGAAAATTCTTCAATGAACTTTTTTCTAATTCACACCATTTGTTATTTGATGTACACTAACAATAAGCACAGGAATAAACAAAATGCACCAACATTTAGCACCTTAACTGGTGAAAGAATGAGCTTGTAGGTTCAAATATTTATATTTGAGTGTTAAAACTGTTGTTTTTGTCCATTCGTGATAATGTTATTTATCATCTAAATTGATTGGCTGCAAACATTTATCACCTGTGCAGGTTGTATAGGTTGTCTTTGTCCTTGCTTTCTCTTTGGGAAAAATGCTGAATTTCTGGGTTCTGGAACTTTCCTGGGATCATGTGTTACACACTTCATATTATGGAGTGTGGTTAATACAGCCTGCTGCTTATTAACTGATGGCTTGCTTTTGGGTTTACCGGGATGCCTTGTTTCGTGCTATGCCTGTGGCTACCGTAAGGCCTTAAGATCAAAGTATAATTTGCCGGTAATGCTATTAGAAACTATGCTTTACATGAATTCTTGTAACATTATTTTCCATTATTGTAGTGTTTGAAACTTTTGACAATTTTTTGTTCTTGCCTTGTATAGGAAGCACCATGTGGGGATTTTGTTACCCATTTTTGCTGTCACCCCTGTGCCATTTGTCAAGAGTATCGTGAGATACGCGAAAGATCTGGGGATTCTGAATCCACAGGCTTGAGGCTAGCTGTAGTTACAGCTCCAACAATCCAGACAATGGAACCTGATGACCCTGTATGATCTCAAGGCTTCAAATTTGACTGAGGCTTGTGGTTCATTCAAATTCAAGGCTTCTAGTTAATGTAGTTATATACTATAATGCCGACTCACTTTTACCTTCTTAATTCTCTTCTGCAAAACTGGAAGAATATCATATAGCTGCGTGTACATAAAAAATTAGTGCTTTTGATGCTTAGTTACATTACTTTTTTAGTGTAATCTGTACCCTTTTTACTCCTTGAAAGACTAGTGAAACAACATTTGCCATGGCGTTACCTAATTTGTTAATATCTTGATCGTTCTTGCATTTTCACTTGGTGTTTTGCCACTCTTTTGGATCTTGGTTTATGGTTTAGATTTACGTTATTCATAATTGGTATGTCTTTTAGTGGCTAAGTTAATGAAGCTTGCCGCTGTACCACTTTCTTCTAATTAAGATTCAAGAAACCCAAAACCATAGTTTGTATTAAAATGCATTCACTGGACCTAAATTTCTTTGCTTTATTAAACACGCTAGGAGATGTTAACTGTCGAAATTCCGGTGGAAAAAAAGTTACACGTTGAATTATTTTTCTACACTATTTTCATCCTCTCTATCTACAGAATTTATTTTTAATATTATATGTAATAATGAAACCAAAAAGTATAGTTTAACAATAAATAGTAAATAATATTATAACGTTTATGTTTACGAAATGAAAAGTTTAAAATTAGTAGTAAACAAATTTTCACTGTTTATAATAAATATTTTTTTGTTGTCTATACACGTAACTGAGAGATAGTCTACCAATATATATATATATATATATATATATATATATATATATATATATATATATATATTATTCTTTTGTTCTTTTGTTTTTTTTCTTTTTTTTT